>SPJK01062351.1_pt1 | contig 88224 bp, 72 predicted proteins | sample 3741771 | NCBI WGS metagenome assembly SPJK01 (sample SAMN10925997, study PRJNA522277) | cold seep metagenome | isolation source: Elba SIP-enriched marine methane seep metagenome, extraction at timepoint T2 | place: Italy: coast of Elba, Mediterranean Sea
ACAAATTTCATCAGTGTTTTATCAGCGATTTCCACTGCCTGTTTCGCGGTTGGATCGCTTTCGGCCCAGCGCCGCAACGCCCGGTCAATCGCGCCATAGCGATTTTCGTCCCAATAGCGTAGCAAACCGCTGAGCAACCGCCGCAAATCCCCGCCTGCTTCGGCGGTAATCCTGTCATAGTGATGCCCATGGGCGGACGTGGCCCAATGGTCATAAAGGGCGCGCACAAAATCATCCCGATTATGAAAATGCCAGTAGAAACTGCCCTTTGACACGCCCAAATAGGCGCAGATACGGGCAATGGTTACCCCCTCCGCATGGCCGTCCTGTGCAATGATCGACAGACCGCCATCCAGATAATCCTGCTTGTGCCGACGTTGGGACGTCACGGAACTCTGCGGTTTTTGTGCTGTTGTCACCATATTTATTATATAGCTTGTCGCGCGCAAAAAGTCTATACCATACTTTACCATACCGTATGGTATAGATATAGATTTGAATAGACCAACATTCGGCAATAAAAAACCCCTCCTGCCCAGGAAGCTGACGGGGTTTTTGCGTATACGATGTACCGTTTGGTTAGGCGACGTTCATATTCGCCGGCTGAAATTTCAGGGTGGAGGCACTGTCGTCCGCACCGTCAACCTTGTCGGCACCGAACAGGTCAGCCATCAGGCGCAGCTCGCCCTCAATCAACTCAACAAACCGTTCGGCGTCCGGCATGGTGGCGCGGCATGTGGTGATGGAAAAATCGAACCGATCCATAAAGGACTGCACTGTGATATTCAGCCCGGCATTGTGGAACAGAACTGAAATCGGATAGGCCTCAACAATTTTGGCACCAGCCATGTAAAGCTGCATCTGCGGTCCCGGCACATTGGACAGCACAGCCGCCATCGGCATCGGCACCATACCAAAGCCTGCCTTTGACGTGGCCAGCTTGGCCAGCGGTTCCACCATATAGGATGGCATGTTCAGGTCGGCGCCTTCCATTGCGGATTCGTTGTTTTTCTGTCCCGCCTTTGCCTTTTTGGAGGATGCAGCAACTTTTGCCAACCGTTCCATAGGATCGGCAATATCAGTGCGGAAATGCATCATCATGTAGGAGACATTGTTGTTGGAGCCATCCTTTTGCTTCATCGCAACGGGGGCACCACACACCAATGATTGTTCCGGCAGGGCGTCTTTTTCTTCCAGATAGGCGCGCAGGGCACCACCGCAGGCGGCAACGATCACGTCGTTCAACGTTACGCCATCAAGCGCGGTGTTGGCCGCGCGGCGTGTATTTTTCACCAGTTCCAACGGGACCGAGCCAAAGGCGATTTTGCGGTCATTGGACAGATGGGTGTTCAGGATGCTCTTCGGCCCCCACGCCATGCCCATTTTGAAATCAACGCCGTCTTCTGTTTCGATCGGTTCTGTCTTGGCAGGTTTTGTTGCCGGGGCGCTGATCATTTTATTGGCCATGCGCACCAAGGACGGGATCTGGCTGTAGAGAGGCTTTTCAATCCGTTCAATCGCGGCGTTAGTGATCGCAGACAACAGGCCGGGGGCCTTTTTGTCGGCGGTGCGGTTCAGGCCCGCCTCTGCGCGCTGTTCCTGTGTCAGCGGTGCGCGTGGTTCGGGCGTCAGATCGAACATGATGGTTGCCAGCTTCACAGCGGTCTGCCCATCAATGCAGGAATGATGAATTTTGGAATAGACGGCGGCGCGGTTGCCCTCCAACCCTTCAAACACATAATGCATGTGCAGCGGGTGGTTACGGTCCAGCTTTTGCATGTGCAGCTTTTCAATCTTGGTGATAAGCTGTTCCATATTGCCCGGCATGGGAATGGATGTACGGCGGACATGATAGTCCCAATCCATTTCTTCTTGTTCCACCCAAACCGGGTAGCCAAGGTTCAGCGGCTGTGCAACCGCTTTCCAGCGCAGCATGGGCACTTCATCAATACGGCCATCGAACATTTCGACGAACTTGTCACGGAAGCTGCCTTCAAAATCATCGGGCAATTCAACGATGGCCAATGTGCCAACGTGAAGGGGTGTGTCATCCTTTTCCGCATACAAGAATAGGGAGTCGCTGATTGACAATTTTTCCATGATCTTTCCTCCGCTCATGGCTGGCCGACATATTTTGTTGATGCCTGACCGGTTCCCTGTTGTGACCGACACCCCAGCGCGTCCGTCATGATTGCTTTAACTGCAGTTTATTTAGTAACATGTATTATCGTATACATTAGATACAATATAGCGTGTTAACCAAATAATACAAGAGTACAGTCCATTAAATAATGTGACAAAAAATCAATGCACCCCCTGCGCCATGCGTCATATCCATCCGGTGGCGCTAATTCAGTGCCGATCAGGTGTGCTTGCACCAGCCCCGCAAATTGGTAAAGTAGGTGAAATTATTGGCTTTTTGGGGGCAAATAGATGTTGAAACGATTGGTTCAGGTGGCGTTGGCCGCCATTGTTGTTGTGGCTGTGGTGACAATTTGGCGCGCAAGCACGTTTGAAGCGCCAAGGATCACTGCGGAACCTTGGCCCAGCCCTGAACAAGCCCCCGCCATTGAAGAAGCAAAGCTGATTGCGGACCTTGCCAAATCCATCACCTTCAAAACAATATCAAACCAATCAAATGAGATTGATGAGGGTGAGTTCACCCGGTTTTTGGCATGGTATGACGCTACATTCCCCCATGTCAGCACACTGCCGGTTGAGGTTTTCAACACTTATGGCCGTGTCTATAAGTGGGAGGGCACCCGCCCGGACCTGAAGCCGATCCTGATGATGGGCCATTATGATGTGGTGCCCGTTGTGCCCGGCACAGAAGATATTTGGCAGGAACCGCCCTATGCGGGGCATATCCGCGATGGCTTTATCTGGGGTCGTGGCGCCATGGATATGAAGGGGCCGACCATTGTTCTGTCCAATGTGATCGACCGTATGATCGCCACGGGCTATCAGCCTGAACGCACAGTTTATCTGGCGCTGCATCAGGACGAAGAAGTTGGCGGCAAGTTGGGTGCCGTGGCAATGGCCGCGTGGATGGCCGAACAGGGCATCAACCCGATCCTGTCTGTTGATGAAGGCGGCGCGATTGCAGCGGGCATCATTCCGGGCGTGGAACAGGACGTCGCCATGATCGGCACGGGGGAGAAAGGTTATTATTCGCTTGAGCTGATTGCGCCGGGCAAGGGGGGCCATTCGTCAATGCCGCCGAAAAAGACCGCAGTGGGCAAATTGGCTGCCGCCTTGGTAAAACTTGAAAACAGTGAATTTGATGGCGGCCTTGCGGGGCCTGTGCGTGACATGTATCTGGCCCTTGGTGATACGGTGCCAGCCTATCAGAAATATTTGCTGGCAAATTTATGGATTGCCCAGCCCCTGATCGAAATGGCTATGGAGGCTGATCCCAGTGCCAATGCCACGCTGCGGACGACCATTGCGCCAACCATGCTGCAAGCCAGCCCGAAGGAAAATGTGCTGGCGATTGAGGCGAAGGCGATTGTGAACTTCCGCATTCACCCGCATGATTCAAAACAGGTTGTGCGGGACCATGTGCGCCGGGTGATAAATGACCCTGAGATCAAAATTCAGGAAGCACAAAGTTTCGGTGACGAACCATCCCCATTTTCCGATACATCGGGACCGGTTTGGAACCTGGTTTCAACCAGCGTTGCGGCTGTGTATCCGCAGGCCATTGTGGTGCCGTCCCTGACCGTTGGGGCAACAGACTCCCGCCATTATAAAGAGGTCAGCGACAATATTTATCGTCTGTCACCGATGCGTGTGACCGAAGATTTGCGCGGCGGTATTCACGGCACGAACGAACGTATTGCAGTTGCTGACCTGAAGCCTATGGCGTATCTCTACTGGCGACTACTGGACCGGGCGACAAAGGCTGATGCCTTTAGTGACTAAGCGCAAGGCCCATCATTGATAGATCAGAAGGTGACACCGGCGTGACAACGAGCACTGGGGCAACAGGACGATACAGCCTATTCGACGCCCTGCCAGATGCGGTGTTGGTGGTGACGGCGCAGCCGAAATTGGTTTACGCCAACAAGGCCGCAGCGACGCTGTTTCCGGCCCTAGATAATTATGCCCCCGGCGCTATGGTCAGCCGTTATATTCGCCACCCGGCGATTTTGGACCTTGCCGAAACGGTTTTTACAGATGATTGGGATGCAGGGGCGGACCCGGAACGCTTCACCCTGCCGGGCAAGGTTGATCGCCGCTTGTCGGTGCAGGCCGCACCGATTGAGGGGGCAGATGCCGACAATGCCGGGCCAGCTACAGCCCTGATCATGCTGCATGATGAAACGGCGATGTGGCGTGCCGAACAAATGCGCGCCGATTTCATCGCCAATGCCAGCCATGAATTGCGAACGCCCATCGCGTCGATCATCGGCTATATCGAAACCCTGCAAGGGCCGGCCAAGGAAGACCGCGCCGCCCATGAACAGTTTTTGGGGATCATGCAAGATCAGGCCCAGCGCATGTCGCGCCTGATTGATGATTTGTTGTCCCTGTCGCGGATTGAGATTGATGAACATATGCCGCCATCAGCGCGGGTGCGCATTGCCACAATCATGTCAAAGGCGGTGGATGTCATCTCCCCCCTGACGGAACGGGAGGGGGTCAGCGTCGATACCCTGATCGACCCCGCATTGCGCGACGCTGAGATTGTGGGGTCTGAAGACGAACTTGTGCAGATGCTGCAAAACCTTTTGGACAACGCTGTGAAATATGGCTCCGAAGCGGGGCGCATCGAAATCGGCGCCGCACCGGATGACAAAAAGCCGGGCAATATTTTGCTGTCCATCCGTGATTTTGGGCAGGGCATCCCGCCTGAACATGTGCCCCGTCTGACCGAACGGTTTTATCGAGTGTCTGCCAAAACCAGTCGCGCCCGTGGCGGCACCGGGCTTGGTTTGGCCATCGTCAAGCATATCGTCAATCGTCATCAGGGTGTCTTGCGGATTGAAAGCACACCGGGTGAAGGCAGTTGCTTTATGGCCAGCCTGCCGCTTGCTGCGAAACCCACCGCGCCATTGGTGGCGATCGATTTCGTCCCCCAAATTGTTGATAATCCGCCAAAATAGCGGACGCGGCAGCGTGCTGAATGGCTGGCTGGTATGGCTGTCATAAAAATGTAACCATTCTGTCACATAGATAGCGGCCATCACAGATTAGCCCAGCATGACCAGTCAATGTGATTGATCAGGGCCTAAATTTTTTTTGAGCTTACAGCGGATGCAAAACCAGATCATGTCAGCAGATATCACCAGTTCCGGCCCATTTGATAATTTGACGGCCATTCGTGACCTTGTTGCGCGTATGGGCGGGCTGACCGAACAGCAGCTAAGTGGTGCCGCGGATGCGTTGGGCCGCCGTGACAGTAAAATGGCAGAACAAATCATTCTGGCCGATGACGCCATTGATGACATGGAACGGCAGATTGAACAGCAGATGATTGTTATCGCCGCCACTGACGGTGCCGGCCAGGCTGAATGGGTTGGCGGTCTTGCCTTGATCCGCATCGCCAGCGACCTTGAGCGTGTGGGCGATCTTGCCAAAAATCTGGCCAAGCGGACATTGGTGTTGAACCAGTCCCCCCAGCAACGGTCCACCCAAGGGCTGATCCGTATGATCCATGCGGTGCAGGCGCAATTGGGTGATGTGCTGGATGCCTTCAGCGCGCTTGATGCTGCCAAGGCGCGCAGCGTGTGGCAGGCCGATGGCACGATTGATGAATTGAACAATGGCCTGTTTCAGGAAATCACCTCCATGATGATGGCCCAGCCGCATATGACGGCGGTCGGCACGCATCTATTGTTCATGGCCAAGAATGTTGAACGGATCGGTGATCATTGCACCAATATTGCCGAGATTGTGTTTGCGATTGTTGAGGGCGCGCCGCTGGAAGATGATCGCCCCAAAGCTGACCGCACAAGCCTGACAATGGTCCAGCCCAGCTTGGCAGCACAATCCTAAGTCCGGCGTGTTGAGAGGATAGATTATGAGCAAGCCATTGATCCTGATCGTTGAGGACGAAGACGCGTTGGTCACCTTGCTGCGCTACAATCTTGAAGCCGAAGGCTTCGCCGTAGAAGTTGCCAATGATGGTGAAGAAGCACTGACCCTGATTGCCGAACAGGTGCCCGACCTGATCCTGCTTGATTGGATGATGCCGAAACTGTCAGGGATCGAAGTGTGCCGCGCAGTTCGTGCTGACCGTGATGCAGGAAATGTGCCGATCATCATGCTGACCGCACGGGGCGAGGAAAGCGACCGTATTCGTGGCCTGAACACAGGCGCGGATGACTATTTGGTCAAACCGTTCAGCCCCAAGGAATTGATTGCGCGGGTGTATGCTGTGCTGCGCCGCGTGCGCCCGGCAACAACAGCCGAAGTTTTGAGTTTTGAGGACATCACCCTTGATCGGGCGCGTTGCCGTGTTTATCGCGGGGATGAGGAACTGCATCTTGGTCCGACGGAGTTTCGCCTGCTGGATCACTTCATGGCAAATCCGGGCCGGGTTTTTTCACGCGAACAATTGCTGGATGCTGTTTGGGGCCGTGATGTTTATGTGGAACTGCGTACGGTTGATGTGCATATCCGCCGCTTGCGCAAGGCCATTAACACCGATGATCGCCCCGATGTGATCCGTACTGTACGTGCGGCGGGCTATGCGCTGGATAAACCGGCGGGCTGACGGCACAAGATCTTATAAAACCCATCAGGTCAAAAAAACCCTGCGACGGAAGCGGCGCGTTTTTGGGGGGATGGGACGCGCGCGTTCTATCGCAGGGCAGTTGCCAATGATCCGAATGGGGTAGCGGGGGATTGGAACCCCGCCTGTCCTATACGCCGGATCATCGGCTATTTTGTTCAGCGTTACTCGATACGAATAGTGCCTTGTTGTTGGGTGATGATTGCCTAGACCATCACCTGTTGGTTGTTTGTGTTTGAACGCGTCTTTAGAATTCAAACTTGAATGTTGCCAGCACCTGACGGGGCGGATTGGTTTGGGCGATATGCGCGCCGGGCACCAAGGGGGCGTCAAAACTGGTTTGCTTGTAAAGCTCGTCCGTCAGGTTTTTGACCTGCACTTCAAAGCCCCACAAATTGTCGGGATGCTTGATGCCAATCTTGGCACCGACCAACCAATAGGCGTCGTTCTTATCGACCGGATCAAGATCGGGGTCGATGAACTCCTCCGCACGATAGGCGGCATTGGCTGACACCATACCCATCAGGCCGGTATTGCCCAGCGGCATCATCAAGATGGCGGTCAAAGACCCTGTCCATTTCGGTGTGCGGAACAATTGCTGCCCTGACAGATCCTGGAACGTATCGGGGGGCAGGTTCACCGGACCTTGCGGCAGGAAGCAAGAGCCCTGACCGGTTTGGGTCACGGAAAGTGTCGGGCAGCTGGCTTGGGTGAATTTGACATATTCACCTTCGTTGTAGCCAAGTGACCCCAACAGCACGAGCCCTTCAAAGGGTGAGATTGTCAAATCAGCTTCAACACCGCGCACCCGTACTTCTTCTGCGTTTGAGCTTTCAAAGGTAATGGTTTCAAATGTTGTGACCTGATAATCCTCATAGTCGGTCCAGAACAGGGCAAGGTTGAAACGGGCCAACCCGCCAAGGAAGCTGGTCTTCACACCCGCTTCATAGGTTTCGGAAAATTCCGGGTCAAAGATGATATTGTCTTCATCAAAGGTCGCGATATTGAACGACCCTGACCGGAACCCCTTGGCCCATGTGGCATAGACTGTGATCTCTTCATTGAAGGCATAGGTGGCAGAGACCTTCGGGCTGAAATTCTTGAACGAATTTACCGGCGTGACGTCATAGCCATTACCCAACATTGTGGGCACCCAGATGGGGCTGGGCTGACGGGCGGCCAGAATGCCGTGATAGTCCTTTTTCTCATAGGTGTAGCGACCACCGGCAAGCAGGGCCAAGTCTTCTGTAATGCGCCATGTCAATTGACCGAAAACCGCATAGCTTTCGGTTTTCAACAAGGCATCCGCTTCAACCAAATCACCGTCATAGATGTTTTGATTGCCGCCTAACAAATTCACAACCGGATTGACCAGAGCTTGCAGCGAGTCCGGCAATAGCAGCGTTTGCAGAAGGGCAATATCAGTGTCGCGCAAAATATGGCCATAGCCCAAGGCATCGGATTCTGATTGGAAGGCAAACAGACCGGCGACATATTCAAACGTACCGGGCGGTGACGTCAGGCGCAGTTCCTGTGCCGCCTGCCAGAAATCATTGGCGAAACCAAATTCCATCAGGTTAAAGCTGGCACCGTCAGTGTCGCCGCCTGAATCATCATCATAGGCAGCATAGCTGGTGACAGAGCTGATGGTGTGGTCCCAAATTTCCCAGTTCATGTCGATAGAGGCGATGTAGCCATCACCGATGGCGTGGCTGCCTTCGCGTTCTGAACCGCGCCGATCAAGTTCGGTTTCAAAGTTCGGGTCATGTGATCTGAACAGCAATTCAAACTCAGCGGGTGTGTTGAACTGTTCTGTTCTGGCCCATGTGCCGAAATTATATTCGAAATAGGCTGCTGACAATGTGATGTCGAATGTGTCGGTCAGATCAAAGCGCAGCTTGGCACGGGCGCTTGTCTGGTCACGATCTCCGATTGTGTCGCCGGGGCGGAATGTATTTTCCGTATGGCCAAGCCGAGAGCTGTGCGCAGCAGACAGCCGCAAGGCAACCTTGTCGTCAACAATCGGAATATTCAACATGCCGCGTGCATCAAGGTCCTCCAACTCACCATATTGGACAGACGCACGGCCAGCCCATTCATAGGCGGGACGACCCAGTGTGATATTGATCACGCCAGCGGGGGAGTTACGGCCAAACAGCACGCCTTGCGGGCCTTTCAGCACTTCAAGCTGGTCAACGTCCAAAAAGCCAGAACGAAGAAATTCCACGCGGCTGACATAGACCCCATCAATCATATAGGCCACGGCCTGTTCGGCCATCACGTTCACTTCTGATGTACCGACGCCGCGAATATACAGTGTGAACCAGTCTGTGTTAATCGACACGTTGGGCACAACCAAAGCCAGATCATTGAACTGGTTCAGGCCGGCATCACGCATGTCATCACCTGACATAACGGTCATGGCAATCGGCACATCCTGCTGGTCCTCTGACCGGCGCTGGGCGGTCACGACCACTTCATCAAGGAACATGCGCCGCTTTTTGGCGGTTTGTTCGCCTTCGGCAGTTGCCTCAGCACCCGCTTCAGCTTCGGTCCCGGCGGCGGCCGCTTCGGCTGTTGCCTCAGCTTCCTGTGCCTGTGCATTCACGGTCAGCAGGCTGACCATCAATAGTGTCGGCGCAATAGCCGACAATCCCGCCCTAAAGGCAGATAGATCGATACGGAGCAATTTCCCCTCCCGCTATATCACGCCTGTTTGAAAGCAAAACTTTCAAGCAAGCAATGTCAGGACAATATGTAGGCTGATTTGTTTTTTGCCATTTTTGTCCCATCCCTAATTCACGTAACTAGCATGGACTTTACACCATGTAAAGTTTTTTTATCATGGTGACAAGCTGTCAGTTGTGCGCTATAAAAAGTTAATGGGATGCGGACGGAAATGATCCGTATGGAAACTCTATGGGGCAGTGATGACAGAGGCAACTCAATTGTCAGCGGAACAGAATCGATCTGATCACGGGGCAGAAGAAAGCCGCATTGATGGTCTGGCCGCGGTACTGACAACACAACCGGCCAGCCGCTATGACGACAAGGTCGTCAAGGCGTTGGAACATTTGCGGTCGCAAGGGGTCAGCTTCAACGATATGTCAGTGACAATGCTGGCAAAGGAAGTCGGCATTTCACGGGTCACATTCTATAGTCATTATGGCGACAAACGCCGGGTTGTGGCGATGCTGGCAGAACGGACCGCGGGCCGGATCGCCCAAGAGGTTGAGGTCTGGTATCGCTTTGCCGAACGGCTGACCTATGAAGAGCTGCGCGAGGTGCAGGACCGCATTCTGTCCATTATGGAAACCCACCGCACAACATTGGATTTGTTGATCGAAACCTCCACCTATGATGAGGAATTGGGCAAATTCTATGAAGGCATCAAGCAAACAATTGGTGACATGCTGGGCGAGGTGATCCTGAAACTGCGCGCCGCGGGGCGTTGCGACCCGGGTCTTGAACCGTCATTGGGCATTGTTTTGGCCAATATGTTTGAGCGGAATTTCTATTATTTCGCGGCAGCGCCGGGACGCGAGCGTCATGAAGAAGTGTTGTCCTGGCTGACTGAATCCTATTGGCGGTTGATGTATTGCAAACATGTGCCCACTGAACCGAAGCTTGGTTAGTGGAAGCAGGTTCCATCATAGATAAGACAAAAGCCGGGAATTGCTCCCGGCTTTTAAGTTTTTGCTGTTCTGCGAAGCCAGCTGGATTTTATTGCTTTTGTTATCCGTGACACTGACCAACACAGACTAGCTGACAGACATGATTGGGCATTGATCTAGATCAATGGCGAATACCGATAGGGCGTCGGGCAACGAAAAACCCCCATCCGTGAAGAACAGGGGTTTTTTGTTTTCAGACTTTGGCGATTGATCAGCCGTCGAAATAGGCCTTTGTGCCGTGTGCCTCAACCGCAGAGGCAATGCGGTCAAGCGCATGAACATAGGCGGCTGTCCGCATGTCGATGCCTTTTTCCTTGGACACATCCCAAACGCGGCGGCCTTCGGGGCGCATGATTTTTTGCAGTTTGTCCTGCACTTCATCAAGCGGCCAGTAGTAGCCCGCCTTGTTCTGCACCCACTCGAAATAGGACACGGTCACACCACCGGCATTGGCCAGAATATCAGGAATGACAGTTTTACCAGCCTTGTTCAGGATGGCGTCCCCTTCTGGGGTGATCGGCCCATTGGCCAGTTCAAGAATGACCGGGGCGACAATGCGGTCGGCGTTGTCACCGGTAATCTGATTTTCCATGGCCGCAGGGATCAGCACATCGCATTCTTGTTCCAACAATTCTGCGTTGGACATGGTTTTGGCCTTTCCGTTTGTCGGGGCGCCATCCAATGTGCGGTTCTTCTGCTTATATTCCATCACGTCATAGGGGTTCAGCCCATCAGGATCATAGATCGCTGATTTGGAATCCGACACACCGATGATTTGATAGCCATCATCATGCAGCAGACGTGCCGCATGGAACGCCGCATTACCAAAGCCCTGTATGACGACCTTTGATTTGCCCGGTGCAATGCCAAGGTCATCTTCAAGATGGCGCAGCACGTAATAGCCACCACGGCCCGTTGCATCATCACGGCCAAGTGACCCGCCAAGCGCAATCGGCTTACCGGTGATCACAGCGGGGGTCGGCTCATCAGCTATGCGGGAATATTCATCGGCCATCCACGCCATGACAATGCCGTTTGTGTACATGTCAGGGGCAGGCACATCGCGGTCCGGCCCGATAAAACGGGAGAAAGCACCGACATAGGCACGGCTTAACCGCTCAAGCTCTGTCCGGGAAAGCTGGTGGACATCGACAGATACGCCGCCCTTGCCGCCGCCATAGGGCAGGTTCGCCACGGCGCATTTGAATGTCATCCAGAACGCCAGGGTCATCACCTCATCCATGCACACAGCAGGATGAAACCGGATGCCGCCCTTGGTCGGGCCGCGTGTGTCATCATAACGGCAGCGCCATGCCTTGAACGACCGTACAGACCCGTCATCCATACGGACGGGCAATGATGCGGCCAGTGTTTCTTTTGGATATTTTAGACGCTCCAAAACGTCCTCATGCAGATCAAGATGTTCTGCCGCTGAATAAAGCCGTTTGACGGCTGAATGAAAAAGCCCCTCTGACATAGTAGATCCTTCCTGTCAGTTTCGGGGGGGTTTATCCCCCCTCAATTGCTCACCCCTCATGATCCGTTTATGTTTTCTGGCGGGACCACAGTTTTGTAAAACGGTCGCCCCGGGCGCTTCAGGTGAACGCCCGGTTAGACGATCATCAAAAGTGTGGGCCTATTAGAGCCGATGGTCAATAATTGTTTGAGATTTCATGATATTTGTCATTATTGATCCCTGCAGGGTCGGTCGTGCCCAAATGTCATACTGGTGTTTTAGGGGGTGGGCCTATATGTATTGGCGCAGATCACGCTGACGGCGGCACCGATTTTGGATAAGCACGTTGCGGCCGCTGGGATTCCTTGGGGGACTTATGACAATAGACGCTGCTACGTCACTGCATTCTACATTGCGCGGCAATCCAAGTGCGATGCGGCGGGCGCAACTGGGCTGGGGCATTTATGAAACGGCAATATCACCGTTTTATGCGCTGGTGCCGATCTTCATATTCTCGGCCTATTTCGTCAATCACGTGGCCCCTGACCCGATTACCGGCCAGTCCACCTGGGGCATGGTACAAGCGGTATCAGGTTTTGCAGTCGCCATCTTTTCCCCCATTCTGGGCGCGTTGGCCGATCACGCAGGTCCACGCAAACCGTGGATTGCCCTGACGTCGCTGATCGGCGGTATTGGTATGGCGATGTTGTGGTTTGTGCAGCCAGACCCGTCCTATATGTGGATCGGGTTTGTGATTATGGTCGTCACCTTGATCATGCTGGAATACGCGCATGTGTTTTTCTATGCCATGTTGCCATCCATCACCGATGACGATTCCATCGGGTTGGTGTCGGGCGTCAGTTATGGCGTGTCGCAACTGTTTACGATTTTTGCATTGGCGGCGGTGTTGATCGCCTTTGCCCTGCCCGGCACGGTGGATTTGGGCTTTGTCCCCGATGCGCCCCTGTTCGGGATTGATCAGGCAGCTTATGAATCTGATCGCGTTGTCGGGCCAATTGCGGCGCTGTGGTTTGGCATTGTGTGCCTGCCCCTGTTTTTTATGGTGCCTGACAAGGCCAAGGCAACCATGTCGACCAAGCAAGCCTTGGGTCATGGGTTGACGACGCTGCTGGAAACCATGCGGTCCATGGGGCATTTCAAAAACGTAGCGGCGTTTTTGTTGGCGCGTATGGTTTTTTATGATGGCCTGAATGCCGTGTTCTTTTTTGGCGGCGTGTTTGCAGCCTCCATCTTTGGTTGGGGTGTGCTTGAACTGGCGCTATATGGGATGTTGTCCATCGGCTCGTCCGGGTTGGGCGGCTTGGTTGGTGCATGGGCCGACCCCAAATTCGGGTCCAAGCCAACCATTTTGGCGGCGCTTGTGGTGGCGGCGATTATGGTGTTGGGCTTTGTTTCTGTTGATCAGGGGCAGTTGTTCTTTGTGCTGCATTATGATGTGGCAAGTGATGCCGCCGCGTTCAGCACTGTGCCTGAAAAAGCCATATTGGTGATGACGGCAATTTTCTCGGCTGCTGTCGGGCCGGTGATAGCCTCAAGCCGGACGATGATGGCGAAGCTAAGCCCGCATGAACATATGACTGAGTTTTTTGGTCTATATGCCTTGGCGGGCAAGGCAACCAGCTTTGTCGCGCCGATGTTGATTGCCGTGATTACGGCGCAAACAGAAAGCCTGCATCTGGGTTTTTCCGTGACTATCTTTTTGATTGTCGGTGGCGCTATCGCATTAGCGGTATACGTCAAGGAAGAACGGGCAATACCGCTTAAACGTGCAGAGCACGTTTAAGCTAGTGTTTTGATTACCTCAAATGCGTAGTCCGGCTGCGATGCGGCACCGGACCTAAACCGCATTTGAGGTAATTTAATTCACCCGATTTGAGGTTTCGATCCTTCTCAACTTCGTAACCGGACTACTCAAATTGAGTGAATAGACTTAAAAGAAGAAACGGAACGTCGCGTTGATGTAACGCGGATCACCCAGCGTCCCGATGTGAGAGCCTGCCTGCACAGGCGCATCCACACTCAACGTCAGATATTCTTCATCGGTCAGGTTTTGACCCGTGACCATAAACGCCCATGTGCCATCCATATCAGCAAGGCCCAAGCGGGCGTCAAAGCGCCAATAGGCTTCCTGGAATGACGCAGGATCATAATCAAGGTTCATGAAGGTTTCACCACGATAGATCGCATCGGCACCCAAAATGAAGACGATGTTTGACCCCGACACGGTGCCCAACATATCAAGCGGCAGCGTGATGTTGCCCCCCAATGCTGCATTCCATTCAGGCGCTTCGGTCAGCGGCTTGCCGCTGGCATCGCATGAATTGGGGTCAGAGACAAAGCCGCCCAAGCTGTTTTCTTCGGTGATGCAAGGTGCGTTGGGGTATTCATCATAGGTGGCATCCGTCCAGCCCACTGAAATGGTTGAGGTCAACCATTCTGCCAGCAGAACAGTGGCATCAAACTCAAAACCCTGTGATGTTGCCGACGCGGCATTATCCACAATAAAGGTAGAGCCTGTGCCCCCCACAACAGATGTTTGCAGATTGTCAAAGATCGTGTGGAACAAGCTTAGATTGGCTGAAATACGGCCATCCCAATAACGCCCCTTCAAGCCGCCTTCAAAGGTCGTGGATTCCTCTGACTCAAACTCTGTCCGGTCAGGCGTTTCCGCAAATGGGTTGAAGCCACCGGCCTTAAAGCCCTTGGCGATAGTGGCATAGGCGTTGAGATTGTCGCGAATTTCATATTTCAGCGATACTTTCGGTGCGAACTGCGTTTCATCGCGGCTGACATTGATGACATATTCTGTGATGCCCAATGCGGCTTGCAACAGAATGCCGGTGTTTTCATATTGCTGGCTCATCAACGCTTCTTTTTCTTCGTAAGACGCGCGCAGGCCCAAGACCAGTTGCCAGTCATCAAAGAAATAGCCGGTGACCTGACCGAACGCGGCATAGCTGACCGTGTCCTGAACGAATGTTTGATCAAGGCGGTCTGACAGGTTTTGGCTTAACACCTGATCAAGGGTGAGTGTGCCGCCCAACAGATCAACAAGCGTTTGGCCCAACAAGGCGTCGGCGGCTGGAGGTAGCACGATCCCAAGGATGGTATTGGTCGGCCCGGTAAAGTTGCCGACGCGGAAATCAGTGCCGCCATCATAGGTGTTGGCGAAATAATGCAGACCGGCCACATATTCGAACTGGCCGGGGGGTGATACGACCCGCAGTTCAACACTGGTTTGGTCGTAATTATCCTCATTGTTCCATGTCAGCATCGGGAACGCGCCGCCATCAGCATCGAAATTCACGATGTGATGATAGTCGGAATAACCCGCCGCCAAAACAAAGCTGTGTTCACCCACGTCAAGATTGCTGTGCAGTGTCCATGTCTTGGTGGTGATGTCAGTCAGCGCATCGGTATCGGTGCCACCGCGACGGTTCAATTCAAAATCAACTTCGCTGTTGATCAACCCGTTCAGGGTTTGGGTCGGCTCGTTCGCGTCATAAAGCTCAAAGCCCGGGCCGTTATCCTTATAGACGGCATAGGAATAGCCTGCGATCAAATCCCAATCCGCGGTGATGTCCCAGCCGATTTTGCCGCGCAGATTGATCCGGTCAACATTGCGTTCTTCGTCGTCGTTCTGAACATTGTAGTACCAGCCATCACGTTCCTGAAAGGTGCCGGCGGCGCGTAGACCGATGTCGTCATTGAATAGCGGAACATTGACGATGAGCGATGCCGATTGATTGTTCAACTCGCCATAGGTGACATCGCCGCCAAACTCCCACTCATTACTGGGATTGGCCGTGTGCATGTTGATGGCGCCTGCAACGGTGTTCTTACCGAACAGGGTGCCTTGCGGGCCGCGCAACACCTCGATGCGATCAAGGTCCAAAAATGCCTGCCCCATATAGACGGAGCGGCCATAATAAATATCGTCGATATAGAAACCGACACTGTCTTCAAACCCGTCATTGGCCATTGACCCCAGGCCACGAATACGGACAAAGGCCGACCCGTTACCGGAGGTGATGTTGACGTTGGGGGTATAGTTGGCCATGGAATCGAAATTGTCGATCCCGCGTTCTTTCAGGCTGTCACCGGTGACCGCAGACATGGAAACCGGCACGTCCTGAATATTCTCTGCACGCTTTTGCGCGGTCACGACGATTTCTTCCAGTTGCAGGTTCTTTGCTGCTGGTTCTTCGGTTACCCCTTCAGGCGTACCGGCGTTGGCGGATGCAGTTGCATCTGCGCTTGGTGCGTCCTGTGCAAAGGTGGGTGCTGACAGGCCAACCATAAGTGCCAGTACTGACACTTTGACCCCGTTTGATTTCAGCATCGATATGCTCCCCAAATGTGAATATGGTTTATAATTTATTAGTGATGTTACATAGCCAAACCGGGGGTGGTTGTGTCAAATGAAAACACGGCAATTCTGTCGCTTTGGCGAAATCTATTGCTTAACGCGGCAAGGGCAGCACAGATGACCGCACGGCCCATTCGCAAGATGCGCGCTGATGATATGCCCTTGCTACCGCAGATTGAACGGCAGTCAGATCACCGGTTTACTGCTGCAAAAATGTTATAGCGGCAGGTTCCCGGTTGCATTGGCGACGGAGCCTGTTTCCTTATACGCCTTGATGGATCGTTCTGCGATGCGCCACTGATGAACTTCGTCCGCGCCATCGGCAAAGCGCGCCCAACGCGCCTGTTGTGCCATATGGGCCAAGGGCGTGTCGTTGGAATAACCCAAGGCACCGTGAACCTGAATGGCCCGGTCAATGACGCGGCCCAGCATATTGGCGACGAAATGTTTGGCCATCGACACTTCTGATTTGAAGTCCTCGCCATTGTCGATTTTAAAGGCGGCGTGCAACACCATCAGCTTGGCCTGATAAAGCTCCATTGAACTGTCGGCAATCATCCATTGGATGCCTTGCTTTTCTGATAGAAGCGAGCCGTGGGCAAAGCGTTTGGTTGCCCGGTCGATCATCATCTCAAGTGCGGTTTCAGCCTGCCCTAACCAGCGCATGCAATGGGCAAGGCGCGCCGGGCCCAGACGTGATTGACCCAACAGGTGGCCATTGCCGCGCCCACCCAGAATGGCATCGGCGGGCACGCGCAGATTTTCGATTACGATTTCTGAATGCCCGGTGGACCCGTGCATGGTGCTGACCTCTCGCACATCGTCCCAACCTTCCTGCGGCAGATCGATGATGAAGGCGCTGTTGGCGGCCTGCGGAATATCCGGGTTGTCTTCGGTGCGGGCAATCAGGATGGCGAACTTGGCGGATTTCGCCCCACTGATGAACCATTTATGGCCATTGATGACCCATTCATTGCCGTCCATCTTGGCGGTGGTGCGGATCAATGTCGGGTCAGAACCTGCGACCTCAGGCTCTGTCATGGCAAAGCATGACCGGGCGTGCCCTTCCAACAGGGGCTTGAGGTATTTTTCCTTTTGTTCTTCTGATCCCCATTTTTCCAGCGTGTGCATATTGCCTTCATCAGGGGCCTGACAGTTCATGGCAAACGGGCCAAAGCGGGCGCGCGCGGCCTCTGCCTGTACCATCGCCAGACCCACATGGCCGATGCCCATGCCGCCATGTTCCTTGGGCATATGGGGCAGCCACAGGCCACGCTTTTGCGCTTCGGTGCGCATTTTGATGACGCCTTTGACAAGGCTTTCACGGTCGTCTTCGTCAATCTCAGCCTCAGCCGGTTTGACGACAGTTTCGATGAAATCACGGACGCGCCCGCGTAGTGCTTCAACTTCGGGTGAGAGTGAGAAATCAATAGACATGAATGCCCCCAATAATGATTTGTTGTTTTTTGATATTTTGTCAGCGGAGTGTAGAGCGACAGCAACGGGGCTGCAAGTGGGGTGATGCGGCCAATGACGTGTCTTCAGCCAAGGCTGCCAAGGAAATGCCGCTCATAAAACCGCTGGCCGCTTTGGGAAAGGATCAGCATCATAAGGAGCAAACACGCGTGATAATGCAGGACACAAAAGCCACATCCAATATGGTTGCGGACGCCAGCCCCATGCAGCCCAAAACATTGACTGATGCATCTGTTGATACTGAGTGGTCAAAGCAATTCGGGCATGGTGCTGCCGATGCGCCTGTCCCAGTATTACGCCTGTACCAGTGTTGCGCGGGCAGCTTCTTTTTCTTCAAGTTTGGTTTAAAGTTGCGGCAATTCAATCGGTGCTGTAACGCTCCGCAATCAACGCTTCGGAAGGTTGGAAAATCAAATGGCAGCGACGCATCCTATGTTTCAGGCATTTCCCTTAACCGCGCATGTTGATCTATCAACCGGTCAGGCACCGACGCCCTATCATGTTTATGGCGGGGACGGGGTAACGATCTACGGTCGGATCAATGCGCAGGCCGCCGCGCCCCTTTTTGCGGCAGAGGATGTTTATCCCGTCCACTATGACGATGGGTCGATTGCTGCGGGCTTTATCTTTGCTGATTTTCGTGACGCCAGCATGGGGCCGCATTGCGAGTTGCAGTTCTTTATTCTGTCCAGCTTTAAGAAAGGGCAGACAATTGACAATCGCGCCATGTCTTTGCCGCTGGCGATGGCGCTTCAGCCTGAATGGGGCACGCTGTGCGTGAAATTGTGGAACAATGACCGCGCGGTCATCGCCTATAATAATGACTATTTGGGATTGAATGCTGCCTATGCTGCGTTTGATCTATCCATCAAGGATGACAGCGTTGCGTTTAATGTGATGGACGAGGCGCAGGCAGACATCCTGTCGGTTGAAATTCGTGATCTAAAATCCACTGCCCTGTCGAACGCATGGGAAATGGTACGCATTGCGGGGGTATGGCAAATGCTGAAATTGGGACGCCAACCCTATTTTCAGGGCAGCGTCATCAATCGGAAAAGCGCGGTGATGCCTGAAAACAGGCAGGCACCGATCTTCACTTCGTCGGACCGATCAATATCAAAACACTGGAACCGCGACATTGACCAACTGGCGGTTGGTAATGATGACATTCGGCGATTGGCATTTCAGCCCCGCGCGGTCCAACATATCAAACCCTTCCGCTTTATCTATTTGCATCCTGATCAGGCGTGATAAAGGGGCGGCACAAATGTTGTCCAGCGTTTGCTCCCGCTAGTGGGGCCGCTAATGGGGCCGCTGATGGGGCCAATAATAGGCATGCCAAATAAAAACCGGCCCGCCCATTAAGGGACCGGACCGGCTTTCATTGCCACTCACCCAAGCTGGTGAAAAATCAGTTTCGCATATTGCGGGACTTATGAAAAGTCGCCAGCCAGACTTTGCCGCCCATCATCTGACAATAGTGCCAGATGGGCATAGTTTTCATGATCAGCGCCCAGCATCACCTGGGTTGACGGGTCGCGGAAAGTGGCGATCTGGTCGTCCGTGAAATCAAAGTGGAAAAAATGGACGGAACTGGTTTTGCCATCAGGCGTCGTCCGTTCCACGTCTTCCTCAGGCCGGGCATAGATTTTGTCATCGCCCACTTGTAAAAAGATGTGATTTTCGATGCCGCCCAGCTGGCGCAGAATGTTCAACCGCCGCGCCGGTTCATCAATTTCAAACATGAATGTGCAGACCAAATCCCGCCCCTGCGGGATCAGCGGGTTATAGGCTGCAAGCTCGTCCTTCAGCTGTTCGTCACCGCCCTTTTCGATATAGAGCATTTCCTGAATCTGGGCCCACATCGTGTCCCAATTTTCAAAATAGGCGGTGGCGTGCGGGCCAAGATGCAGGCGGCGCGGCTTTTTCATGGTCACAAGCGCGCTGCGCTTTTCCTTGCGCACGGGGATATAGTCGTCAAGCGATAGGATATCGTCGGCGGTGATGATGTGATCTGCTTTAGGCATAGATGCTAAAATCCATAGGCTTGTGCGAAAATTTCAATCGGGTGGCGCATCACTGAATCGTGCGAGGGCACGTCCTCACCTTCCAGCATGTGATGCAGATGTTTGGCCGCCAGCGGACAGTCAGATACGACATGCGCCTTGGCGGTTTTCTTGGCAGCGCGGATCACTGGCTTGGCGACCTTGACCGCCACGTCATAGGTTTCTTTCAGCACACCGAATGTGCCGCCATGCCCTGCACACCGTTCAATCAGGTCGATGTCCGTGTCAGGGATCAGGCGCAGCATTTCGGCCGCCTTGGCCCCCATATTTTGCGCGCGGGCATGACAGGCGTGATGGGCGGTGATGCCCCCGTCAACGGCGGTCAGGCCATCGGCCAGCCCCTCGCCCTTAGCGACATCGACGATATATTCGCTGATGTCAAAGGTGGCGGCGGCAAGTTTTTTCAACCGCTCATCATCCGGGTTCAACAAGGGCCATTCAAATTTCAGCATCAGGCCACAGCTGGCGGTCAGGGCGATGATGTCATACCCTTCATCAACCAAGGGCAGCAGGGCATTGACGATCTTGTCTGACTGATCGACAACCTTTTCAATGTCGCCATGTTCCAGATGGGGCATACCGCAACAGCCGGGATATTCCACGCGGGTTTCGACCCCGTTATGGGCCAGCACCTTGCGGGCCGCTTCGCCTACGGTGGCATTGTTGTAGTTCACAGCACAGGTGGCAAAGATCACGGCCTTGCGCTTGCCAAAGGCAGGGGCGCTTTGATTGGGGGTTACCCCGTCAGATTTGGCGCGCTTGACGAAGGTCTTGCCTTCAAAATGCGGCAGCTCTGCCTCGTCATCAATGCCCATCACAGCTTCCAGCATGGGACGCGTCAGCTTGTTGTCGCGCTTGCCGCCCCAATTGACGATGGGGGCCGCCAAGCTGGCCAGACGGCCATTGCGGTCCATATTTGACAATTGGTGCTGGGGAAAGCTGGTTTTGCCTTGCTGGTGTTCCATCACCCGATAGCGCAGCATCAGATGGGGGAAATCAATATTGAATTCATGGGGGGGCACATAGGGACATTTGGTTAGGTAACACATGTCACACAGGGTGCAGGCATCAACAACGGGCTTGAAATCGTCAGAGCTGACGCTATCAAGCTCCCCCGATTTACTGTCGTCGATCAGGTCGAACAGGCGCGGGAAGCTATCGCACAGGTTAAAACAGCGGCGGCACCCATGGCACACGTCAAACTGACGGCGCAGTTCTTCGTCCAGTTTTGCCGGATCGGTAAAGTCGGGATTTTTCCAATCAACCTGGTGCCGGGTCGGGGCGTCTAGACTGCCTTCGCGCATAAAAACCTCTGTTCAACGGTGGAATTAGGCCAAAATCAAATGGCTAAAAAATCGGGCCACGCCAGCCAATGACGCAGCCCGACTTTAGTCAACGTCACATACGGAATTAACCGTCCAGTGTGTCCAGCGCGCGGGTGAAGCGACCGGCATGGCTTTTTTCAGCCTTGGCCAGTGTTTCGAACCAGTCAGCGATTTCGTCAAAGCCTTCTTCGCGGGCGGTACGGGCCATACCCGGATACATGTCGGTGTATTCGTGTGTTTCACCGGCGATGGCGGCCTTCAGATTGTTTTCAGTGGAACCGATCGGCTCACCCGTTGCGGGGTCGCCAACTTCTTCCATGAATTCCAAATGACCGTGAGCGTGACCTGTTTCACCTTCCGCGGTTGAGCGGAAAACGGTTGCCACATCATTATAGCCTTCAATGTCAGCCTTTTGAGCGAAATACAGGTAGCGGCGGTTGGCCTGGCTTTCACCGGCAAATGCCTCTTTCAGATTGTCGAGTGTTTTTGTGCCATTCAGTGACATAATCGTCTCCCTCGATTGGGTTGGTGGATATTTCACCCCTGCGGCTAGGCCGAAAGGTGGAATGATGATTTATTTGAAGGGTAGACGGCCCAAGACGCATTGATGCTGATCAGTGGCACCTCTGCGTTTTCAATCCGTCCCTCTTGCGTCCGGTTGGGACTCTAGCAAGGGGGCACTGATTGTCAAAATCATAGTTTCGATTACTCTGATCTATTTTTTGAATAGAAGTAAGCGATTGTTATCATTTGGTTGTTTTGCTGTGATTGCGCGCGGGAATGTCGCGCTGGTCAGGCAACGCCTGATCGCTTATTGTGATCTGTAATTTTTCGCAACAATTCCGTGATCGGACAGCATGCGGTTGCTTGCATAGTAGGCGCAACACGATAGACTGTCGGGAATTGAACGCGAATTTGCCTGCGAATTGTATGCCTTAGGGGGCCCAGCCGAATATGAGTTTTACGAAACAATCCAGCTATAGCCATGATGATCTGATCACCTGCGCCAAGGGCGAGATGTTCGGTGCCGGTAATCCGCAATTGCCCATGCCCCCCATGCTGATGATGGATAAGATCACCCATATTGATGACAGTTCAGGCAAATATGAAAAAGGGTTGATCAAGGCGGAATACGCCATCACCCCCGATCGCTGGTTTTTTGAATGCCACTTTGTGGGTGACCCGGTGATGCCCGGTTGCCTTGGCCTTGATGGGTTGTGGCAGTTGACGGGTTTTGGCCTGGGCTGGATGGGCATGGAAGGCCGTGGCCGTGCGCTGGGCGTGGGCGAGGTGAAGTTCACCGAAATGATCACCCCCGAAGCCAAATTGATTGAATATGAAGTTCATTACCGCCGTGTGATGAACCGCAAGCTGGTGCTTGGTATTGCTGACGGTATCGTGCGGGTTGATGGCGCATTGGCCTATGAAACCAGCAATATGAAAGTCGGCCTGTTTAAGGATTAAGGTGCCTGTCGCCCCTGAAAAACAGGGGACAGGCCAATTGAAATTTCAAGTAAGCGGAGTGGTGCAACCATGAAACGTGTTGTTGTAACAGGAATGGGGATTGTTTCCCCGATTGGCAATTCAACGCAGGAAGTGGTCGCGTCCCTGCGCGAAGCAAAATCCGGCATCACCCATTCTGATCAGTTTGAGGAAATGGGCTTTCGCAGTCAGGTCTGGGGCAAGCCCGAGATTGACCTTGATGGCTTGGTTGATCGTAAGGCCCGCCGCTTTATGGGTGACGGGGTTGCCTATAATTATGTGGCCTTGCAGCAGGCGATTGCCGATGCGGGCCTTGAAGACAATGAAGTGTCGAACGAGCGGACCGGGATCGTCATGGGATCTGGCGGGCCGTCCACCAAAAACCTGATCGAAGCTGCAGATAAGGCACGCGATAAGGGGCCTAAGCGTGTTGGCCCCTTCATGGTGCCGCGGACCATGTCTTCCACCAACTCTGCCGTGTTGGCAACCACGTTCAAGGTCAAGGGCGTGAACTACTCTATCAGTTCAGCCTGTGCCACGTCTGCCCATTGTGTGGGCCATGCGTCTGAACTTATTCAGCTTGGCAAGCAGGACATTGTTTTTGCCGGTGGTGGCGAAGAACTTGATTGGTCAATGGCTGTGATGTTTGACGCCATGACCGCGATGTCGTCAAAATTCAATGACGACCCGTCACGGGCGTCACGGGCGTTTGACCGTGATCGCGATGGCTTTGTCATTGGCGGCGGTGCCGGGACGATGGTGATTGAAGAATATGAACATGCCAAGGCACGCGGCGCAAAAATCTATGCCGAGTTGATCGGCTATGGCGCAACGTCCGATGGCTATGACATGGTTGCCCCGTCAGGTGAAGGCGGCATCCGCTGTATGCGTCAGGCGCTGAACACAGTTGACCGCCCGGTTGATTATGTGAATGCCCACGGCACTTCGACCCCGGTTGGGGACACGAAGGAACTTGAAGGTCTGACCGAAGTGTTCGGCGCAGGCAATGTGCCCAAGGTCAGTTCCACCAAATCATTGACGGGTCATTCGCTGGGTGCCACCGGTGTGCAAGAGGCGATTTATTCAGTTCTGATGATGAATAATGGCTTTGCCTGCGAAAGCGCCCATATCGATAATATGGATGAAGAGGTAGGCGATATTCCTGTGCTGACCGAACGCTTTGATGGCGAAATCAACACAGTGCTGTCGAACAGCTTTGGCTTTGGCGGCACCAATGCCACATTGGTCTTCGGTAAACCCGAATAATCAGTCGTAACGATAGAACAAGAAAATAGATTGGAACGGGTGAAAACAGATGGCTGAAAAACAAGGTCATATGGCTGGCAAGCGTGGCCTGATTATGGGCGTTGCCAATCATAACTCCATCGCGTGGGGCATTGCGCAGATGCTGCATGCCGAAGGGGCCGAAATCGCCTTTACCTATCAAGGTGAGGCGTTTGGCAAGCGGGTGAAACCGCTGGCTGAGAGCATCGGCAGCACCATCACGATAGATTGCGATGTGTCTGACGATGACAGCCTTGATGCAGTCTTTGCCCGACTTGAACAGGAATGGGGCAAGATTGATTTCGTGCTGCACGCCATTGCCTATTCCGACAAGTCAGAATTGAAGGGCCGCTATGTCGATACGAGCCGCGAAAACTTTGTCCAGTCGTTATTGATTTCTTGTTATTCCTTCACTGATGTGGCGCGCCGTGCGGCCCCCCTGATGACTGACGGCGGCGCGATGCTGACCTTGACCTATGGCGGCGCACAGCGTGTGATGCCCAATTACAATGTGATGGGTGTGGCGAAGGCTGCATTGGAAGCCAGCGTGAAATATATGGCTGCTGATTTGGGGCCGGACAATATTCGCGTCAATGCCATTTCTGCCGGGCCGATGCGTACATTGGCGGGCGCTGTCATTGGCGATAGCCGCTTTATGTTCAACTATTCAGAAGCCCACGCCCCGTTGCGCCGGAATGTGACGTTGGAAGATGTCGGCGGTTCCGCGCTTTACCTTCTGTCGCCCTTATCGGGCGGTGTAACCGGTGAAATTCATTATGTGGATTCAGGGTATAACGTCGTCAATATGCCTCGCGCCGCTGACCTTGATGAGATGATGAAGAAGTAAACCTTCAGGGCTTTAATTAAGAAGATGAAGGGCGGCTGGGTCAGTCGCCCGTTTTCATTTTGGCCCTTAGTCTTTGGATGGTGCGCTCCGACAGGCCCGTCAGCCGGGCCACATCCTTGATCGTTTTGCCATCTGCCAGCAAAAGCTGCGCACGGTCCTGTTTCTTCTTTTGGAATGTTGCAGGCCCAATGGGCACGACCAACCAGGTGCCGCCATAGGCGCGGGCGATCAGCCTGGCCTTGGCCAGCCCGATGGTTTGCGCCAACCCGTGACGGGGCGGCATGGCGCTGGGGATATTCAGGCGCCGACCGCCATACCGTTCCACCAATTTATGGGCAGCGGGGGTGCCGATCAGGCGGCTTAACTCATCAAACCGATTGCGGTGGGGACCGTTTCGCTTGGTTGATTTCGCACGCACTGGCGGTGGGGTGAGCCCACTGCCGCCACCGCGCTGCAGCGTTTCGACTGTGATTTGGTCTCCGCCCCCGACAAAATCCCCGTCAATCTTGTTCATAACCCCTCCGGCTGCATACGATTGTCTTTGACCCTGAATACACGCCATACTATAGTCATCTTTTCGCAAGAGTCAACAAAAACTGTCGTAATATATGTTGTTTTTGTCATGTAAATATGACATAAAGTGAATTATGAAACCAGAAGACGTCATATATGAAGAAGCAGACGCCTTGGACTGTCGTGCCATTGGCGCGCGTTTGGCTGAGCTGCGGGATAGCGAAGGCCTGCCCCAACAGGTGTTTGCGGGCCAGCTGGGTTTGAATTTGCGAACCTATCAACGCTATGAAATGGGCGAGGTTGCGCCCAAGGCACAAACACTTGCCAAATTGGCGGCACAGGGCGTGGATTTGAACTGGCTTTTGAATGGCCCGGCCCAGTTGGGCTATGACGGCCAGCCGCCGGATATTTCAGGTTTTGTCATGGTGCCGCGTTTTGATGTGGCTGCCTCTGCCGGGCCGGGGGCCTTTGCCGAAGATCAGGCCCCGGTCGATTTCCTCGCCTTTCGTAAGGATTGGTTGCTGGATGATGCGTCCATTCTGCCGGGCAAGGCCGCGCTTATTGGGGCCACGGGGGATTCGATGGAACCCACCATCCGCAGCGGCGATATTCTGTTGGTTGACCGCGCCATTGAACGGGTCATGGATGATGCGATTTATGTCATCGGCTATGACGAACGATTGTTGGTCAAGCGCGTGCAGCGGTTTACCGATGGGTCTGTGGCGATTAAGTCTGACAACCCTGCCTATGAAACCGAAAATCTACCGGCTGAAATTGCCGAAAGCCTGCGCATCGCAGGCCGCGTCCGCTGGATCGGGCGGATAACTTAGGGCTGGTTGATGTGGGCAGGCTTTGGCGGATCATAACCAATAATACGCTCGCCAATATTCTGGTGTGGAGCTGCATGTTTTTGGTGCTTCTGCGTATCCTGACTTTTGATCTGACTGTCCTGTATGCGGCAGGCAGATGCGCTTTATGTTGGGCGCGGTGAATGATGCACTGTAAGTCGATCTTCCGAAACCCGAGGAAACTCTTCCTTGCCATATTGCTGATCTTGTTTGGTGTGCCGGGATTGCTTGTTGTGGCGCTGTCCGTCACCAATTGGCTGGACATGGTGGGTGATGACGCCATCACGAAAGCACATCATCAGATTGCCGAAAACTATACACGTCCTGTCCTGCTTGATTTGTCCCAGTTTGGCGGTCCCCATTGGGACTATATTTATGTAACTGGTGGTTATGGCCCACGAGCCGACCTTGAAAATCGTGTAACTGATCCAGAGAACCATAATTTTGATCGCGTCCCTTTTTCATTGGAAGGCGAAGATGTGCAGGCTGTCATATTCCTGCAGGGCGATGCGATCTGCGCTGTGGAGGCGGTGGCGGGTCTGACAGTCTTTACAAGTACGACCGCAATTGGTGATACACACCATGCCCACAAGTTTTCTCGCGCATCGGCCACAGTCAGGGTGACAGTCAATTCGGTCATTAAAGGTGGGCGTGACCGTTTCTATTGGCAAATGGTGCATGCCGATGACGAAATCAATGCGGGTGCATCATTCCTGCATGCCAATCACAAATTACCCCACAATCCCACGGGTGTCTGCGGGCCGGACTATGAGGCGGCAAAGAAAAACGGCGGCTGAGGGGATGCCTCAACCGCCGTTTCTTATTCAGTAGTGTGGAAGGGGCTTAGTCTTCAGAAGAGCTGTTGCCGCCTTCATTGCCACCTTCGTTTTTGTCACGACGGGGGCCCCGATCGCCACCACGGCCACGGCCGCCACGACGGTTGCCGCCTTCACGTTCTTCACGCGGCGGGCGGGTGTCTTCCAGCTCTTCGCCGGTTTCCTGATCAACCACACGCATGGACAGGCGGACCTTGCCACGTTCGTCAACCGCAAGAACCTTGACCTTAACGGCCTGGCCTTCTTCAAGAACGTCAGTCACTTGATTGACGCGCTCATTGGCGATTTCAGAAATATGGACAAGGCCGTCGCGATTGCCGATGAAGTTCACGAAGGCGCCGAATTCGACGGTCTTCACAACCTTACCATCATAGATCACGCCAACTTCGGCTTCTGCCGTAATGCCGCGCAAACGGTCAAGGGCAGCGTCGATGGATGACTTGTCAACAGCGGCAACGCGAACGGTACCGTCGTCACTGATGTCGATCTTGGCACCGGTTTCTTCAACAAGGGCACGGATGTTCTTGCCACCCGGGCCGATCACTTCGCCGATTTTTTCGACCGGAATCTTGATCACTTCAATTCGCGGTGCATGTTCGCCCACGCTATCGCGGCTTTCGGTCAGGGCCTTGGACATCTCACCCAGAATGTGCAAACGCCCATCCTTGGCCTGTTCCAAAGCAACATCCATGATCTGGGTCGTGATGCCCGTGATCTTGATGTCCATCTGCAGCTAGGTCACGCCGGCATCTGTACCGGCAACCTTGAAGTCCATGTCACCAAGGTGATCTTCATCACCCAGAATGTCAGACAGAACGGCATAGCGTTCGCCTTCCTTGATCAGGCCCATGGCAATACCGGCAACGGGACGCTTGATCGGGACACCGGCATCCATCAATGACAGTGAACTACCGCACACTGAGGCCATTGAGGAAGAGCCGTTGGATTCGGTGATTTCCGACACGATACGGATCGTGTAGGGGAATTCATCGGCACCGGGCAGAACCGCGCGAACGGCGCGCCATGCCAACTTGCCATGACCGACTTCACGACGGCTGGTGAAACCCACGCGGCCAGCTTCGCCCACAGAATAGGGGGGGAAGTTGTAATGCAGCATGAAGTTTTCGTAACGCTTGCCGTCCAGATCGTCGATCATCTTTTCATCATCGCCGGTGCCCAATGTGGCAACCACGATGGCCTGTGTTTCACCACGGGTGAACAGGCTGGACCCATGCGTACGGGGCAGGATGCCAACTTCTGCAAGAATCGGGCGGACTGTTTTGGTGTCACGACCGTCAATACGCAGACCGGTGTCCAGAATATTGTTACGCACAATACCGCTTTCGACATGCTTGAAGGCATCGCCGAAATCAACATCGTTCAATGCGTCATCACCCAGGCTTGCGACGACTGCGTCTTTTGCCTTGGCTTTGGCAGCATCAACAGCGGCCTTACGGGCTGCCTTGTCGGCGATTGCATAGGCGGCGCGCAGATCAGCTTCTGATGCAGTGTTGATCTGACCTTCAAGGTCGCTAAGGTCTTTGGGTTCAAAGTCGCGCGGTTCTTTTGCGGCAACTTCGGCCAGTTCAATGATGGCATCAATGACGGGCTGGAACTGTTCATGACCATAGGTCACGGCGCCAAGCATGATTTCTTCGGAAAGCTCTTTGGCTTCTGATTCAACCATCAACACGGCGTCACCTGTGCCGGCAACAACCAGATCAAGCGAGTTTTCAGCATCGTTCATTTCGTCCAGTGTCGGGTTCAGGATGTAATCGCCATCCTTATAGCCAACGCGGGCCGCACCGATCGGACCCATGAAGGGCAGACCGGACAAGGTCAAGGCAGCAGAAGACGCAACCAAGGCCAGAATATCGGGGTCATTTTCCATGTCATGGCTCATCACCGTGACAATGACCTGTGTTTCGTTTTTGAAGCCATCCGCAAACAGGGGGCGGATCGGGCGGTCAATCAGGCGGCAGATCAGCGTTTCACGCTCTGACGGGCGGCCTTCACGTTTGAAGAAACCACCGGGGATCTTGCCCGCTGCGTATGATTTTTCCTGATAGTTCACGGTCAACGGAAAGAAGTCCTGACCGGGTTTGGCTGACTTGGCGCCAACAACTGTGGCCAATACGGTGGTTTCACCATATGTGGCAAGAACGGCCCCATCGGCCTGACGGGCAACGCGCCCGGTTTCTAGGCGCAGCGTCCGGCCGCCCCATTCGATTTCTTTGACTTGCTTGTCAAACATTTTGGATTTTCCTTATCCACCTACAATACAGAACGGACCTTCCGCCCTGTCATTCATTGCCCCCCACAACATCTATTCCAATGGGGGCTGCCCGTCCGTGGGCAAAGCAAACCATGACCGTCACGGTCTGCCTTTTGCGATGGTGCTGCTGATCTAACTACGACAAAAAGGCGGGATCAGGTTTTCACCCGCCGCCTTTTTCATCTTGCTGTTATCTGGTCAGAACCATGCACTGTCCGGGGAGCGGCGATCTTGTTATCATACTGCCGCTCCGCCATTGAAACTGCGTTTACTTACGCAGACCCAATTCTTTAATCAGCGCCTCGTACCGGGCCTGATCCTTGCCCTTGACATAGTCAAGCAGCTTACGACGCTGGTTGACCATTTTGATCAGACCGCGACGTGAGTGATTATCTTTTTTGTGTGACTTGAAGTGTTCGGTCAGGGTCTGGATCCGATCTGTCAGGATTGCAACCTGTACTTCGGGGGACCCTGTGTCGCCTTCTTTGGTGGCGAACTTGGCGATTACTTCTAGCTTACGCTCTGGCGTAATGGACATATCTTTTTTCCTTCAAACGGTATCGGTCAACAATGGAATACCCGAACTGGCTGCACAGTGCCTTTTACCGGACTTGCCAAGGCCAAAAAGCGCCCTTGCGGGTCAAACAATTTGACCAGCGGGGCCGCACCATCCTCGTCAGAGGGGGGCGTGGCGCCCGATAAGCCGGATTGGGCAAGCTGATCTGCCATCAATCGGGTGATCCGAACGGCCCCACCATTGCGCACCAATTGCGCGTCCGAACCTGTCAGGGCTAGCGCCGGGATACCGTCCAGCGCAGTCTCGACAGGCAAAAGGGCCTGTTCAGGTGGCGGACTATTGTCCAAATCGCGCAAAGAATCCAGCGAAATCGCCCGATCCGCGTCAAACGGACCCACGCGGGTCCGCCGAATGGCTGCAACCGTCGCTGCGGAGCCCAGCGCACGGCCCAAATCACGGGCCAAGGCCCGGACATAGGTGCCTTTTCCGCAGGTCATGCGAAACGCGCCGTGCGTGTCATCAAGCGGGCCGCAATAGTCCAAATCAATCACATGAACCGGGCGGGCCTTCAGGGCCACATCTTCGCCGCCGCGCGCCAGATCATAGGCCCGCGCGCCATCCACCTTAATGGCGGAAAACTGCGGGGGCACCTGTGAAATCTGCCCGGTAAACTGTTCCAGACCCTGCATAATTTCGTCTGTCGTGGGGCGCTTGTCGGATGTGACGGTGACATCGCCTTCAAGGTCATCGGTGGTGCGTTCTTCACCCCAGCGGATAGTGAAGTCATAGGATTTCGTGGCATCCATCGCAAAGGGGACGGTTTTTGTCGCCTCGCCCAGCGCGATGGGCAAAATACCTTCAGCCAAAGGGTCAAGCGTGCCGCCATGCCCGGCCTTTTGCGCGTTAAACGCGCGGCGCACAATGGCAACCACATCAGTTGAGGTGACGTCCCGCGGCTTGTCCACAATGACCCAGCCGTTAATGGGAAGTCCGCGCCGCCGCCTACGCCCCATGCCCGTCCTCGTCATTATCGTCGACATCAAAATCGGCATCTGCTTCTGAAATATCTGCCTGCACCTTGTCACTGCGCAACAGCGCATCGATATGGCCTGCCTGATCGTACAGGGCGTCACGGACGAAATTCAGCGCGGCTGAATATTTGCGGGTGATCTTTTGGTCAAGTGCCTGCCGGATCGGACCTTTTTGGGCATTCAATGCCTGAATGGCCAACTGTTCCTCATGCCCATCCATACCCAGGACAGACACAAACACGGTGGCCTGTTTCAGATCGGGGCTGGGGCGCACTTCAGAAATGGTGAAAGTGGCATCGGCGATCAACGGATCGGCGAAACTTTCACGGGTGATAATATCAGCAAGCGCCTGGCGCATCGCTTCACCCATGCGCAACTGACGTTGGCTGGGCGCACGACCGGACAGACGGGGCGATGCCCCGGCTGCAATATTTGTTGCGTTACGGCGTGGTCTACGGCGGGACATGGTTTTCCCCATCAGGCGCGGACGAATGACAGCAAATCAGGCGCGGTCATTAAAGCGTCCGGGCGACTTCCTTCACGTCATAAAGTTCCAGCACATCGCCGACCTTCACGTCCTGATAGTTCAGCAATGACACACCACATTCAGTACCGGCGGCGACTTCCTTCACTTCATCCTTAAAGCGGCGCAGGCTGTCGATTTCGCCTTCATGGACGACGACTTCATCACGCAACAAGCGCACCTTGGCCTTGGCCCGGGCATTGCCTACGGTGACCAAGCAACCGGCAACCTTGTTCGATTTGCCGACCGAGAATACCTCGCGAACATCGACGCGGCCGATAAACTCTTCCTGCATATCGGGGCTAAGCATCCCGGACATCGCAGCCTTGATCTCGTCAACCAGATCGTAAATCACCGAATAGTAACGCAGCTCAATCCCTTCGGCCTTCGCAAGATCCCGGGCCTGCGGATTGGCGCGGACGTTAAAGCCGATGATCAGCGCGTTTGATGCCTGTGCCAATGACACGTCATGCTGGGTAATCCCGCCGACGCCGCCATGCAGCACAAGGGCGCGCACTTCATCAGTGCCAAGCCCATCAAGAGCGCCGATGATTGCTTCAACAGACCCTTGAACGTCTGCCTTGATGATCACGGGGACTTCGGCGGCCCTGTCATCGCTTAACTGCGCAAACATGGTTTCGAACTTATTGGCACCGGCCAATTTGGCGGCCTGTGCTTCGCGTTTCTTGCGTGTACGGAATTCGGACACTTCACGCGCGCGGTTTTCATTATCAACCACGATAAATTCGTCGCCTGCTTCGGGTGCGCCCTGCAGACCCAGAACCTCAACCGGTTGGCTGGGGCCTGCGGCCTTGATTTGTTGGCCCTGATCGTTGACCAGTGCGCGGACCCGACCCCATTCGGCACCGGCGACAAAGATGTCACCCTTTTTCAAGCTGCCGCGACCGACCAGAACGGTGGCAACGGGGCCACGACCCTTGTCGAGCTTGGCTTCAATGACGGAGCCTGAGGCTTCGGAAGTCGGGTTGGCTTTCAATTCAAGATATTCAGCCTGTAGCGAGATGGCTTCCATCAGGGTGTCGAGACCTTCGCCCGTTTTGGCGGACACATCGACGGATTGGATGTCGCCACCCATTTCTTCGACGTAAATCTCATGCTGCAACAAATCCTGCTTGGTCTTGGCGGCATTCGCCTCGGGCAGGTCACACTTGTTGACGGCAACAATGATCGGCACTTCGGCAGCCTTGGCGTGATTGATCGCTTCGACGGTTTGCGGCATGACGGAATCATTGGCAGCCACCACGATGATCACGATATCAGTGACTGACGCCCCACGGGCACGCATCTGGGTAAAGGCCGCATGGCCCGGCGTGTCGAGGAAGGTAATCAGATTGCCGTTCGGGTCTTTGACCTGATAGGCACCGATATGCTGGGTAATACCGCCAGCTTCACCGGCTACCACATTGGCATTGCGGAAGGCATCAAGCAGGCTGGTTTTACCATGGTCAACATGGCCCATAATCGTCACGACAGGCGCGCGCGGCTGCAGATCGACATCATCATCCTTGATATCGATTTCCAGACCGACTTCAACGTCGGCATCTGACACACGCTTGACCTTGTGGCCCAATTCTTCGGCAACAAGTTCGGCAGTGTCTGCATCAATGGTTTGGTTCACGGTGACCATGACGCCCAAATCCATCAGCGTTTTGACCACAAGGGCACCACGTTCGGCCATACGCGCAGCAAGGTCCTGCACGGTGATGGCTTCGGGGATGATCACTTCACGGGCCACTTTTTCGTTTGAGGCGCGCAATTTTTCAAGCTGGCGCTTTTCACGTTCGCGGCGACGCTTGAGCGAGGCAAGCGAACGGGCGCGCTGGCCTTCGTCCTCGTTCAGGGCCTGATTGATCGTCAGTTTACCGCTGCGGCGGCGATCACCGCCCTTGGCGGGTGCTGCGGTTTCGCTGGGCCGTTTGCGGCTTTCCTTCACGCGGAAGCTGGTCGGCGGTGCCTTGCGGCGGTTGTCGCCTTCTGCTTCCGGTTCGGGCTGTGCCTTTACCGGATCAGCAACCTTGCCACGTTGTTTGGCCTTGCGCGCTTCATCGGTTTGGCGGGATTTTTCTGCTTCTGCCTTGCGCTTGGCTTCGGCCTGTTTGCGGGCCTCGTCCTCAAGCTTGCGGGCGGCTTCTTCTTCGGCCTTGCGGCGGGCTTCGTCTTCTTCACCCCGGCGCTTGGCGTCTGCGGCTTCTTCAACCGCACGCTTCGCGGCTTCAGCTTCGCGGCGACGTTCTTCTTCTGCAGTTTCCTGCGCGCGGCTATGTTCGTCGATGCGGGCCTGTTCCAGCGCCTTGGCGCGGGCAGACCGTTCGGAATCGGTCAGATGATCGACGCTTTCGATCGGTTTGTTTGAAACCGTCGGGGCGGCCTTGGCGGTCGCTTTCTTTTGGTCCGCAGCCTTGCCGACAACGGGCTTCAACGTGACTTTGGGTGCGCCACCGGGCTTTTTCGGCGCAGCGCGTTTGGCGGCGGGCTGACCATCGGTTGGCACCGAAATACGCTTGCGCTTTTTTTCCACCACGACTTTGGGACGGGACGAACCGCCCGCGCCGCCACCACCGCGACGTCCACCGGCACCGCCGCCTGTCTTCAATGACAGGGTGCGTCCGGCTTTTCCGCCTTCGGGTTTGGGTTCGGTATCTTTCGTATCGGCCATGTCCGTCCTTACTTCCTTATCTCATCCCGGTTGCCATCTGCCTGATTGGCAAGGGGCGTTGGTGCCGTCCCTGCCATGTCGGCGTCATAGCTGACCAGCTTTTCTGTATCATTTCGCAGTTTGCGGCACAGCTTGCCGGGATTAACGGCAGCATGTACCACATTTTCCGCCCCCAGTGCCAAGCTCAATTCTGCCACAGTGAAATTATTTATGACGGGCGCGTGGGCCACGTCCGCGTCTTTTTCCAAGCCAAACAGCTTGGTACGTACCTGGCGGCGTCCATCTTCGGCGGCGTCTGCAGCCTCAATCAGGGCACCAACCGGGCCTTTATTCAGTCGTTCTTCGACCCGCATGCGGCCATGAACCAGCTCTCCGCCACGTTTGGTTAGGCCCAAAGCGCCCAATGCCTGCTTTTTCAACAGGCTGCCGACCTGATCGGCCAAGGCATCTGCGGCAGCAGCTTGGTCAAGCCCATCGGCCTGTGCGGGTAGGGTGAGCGATGATTTGGCAGCGCGGGAAAACAGGTTTTTGGCCGCAGCTTCACGAACAGCGTTGCGGTCAGCGGATACCCACAGACCCCTGCCGGGCAGGCGCGCGGCCAGATCCGGTGTTACAACCCCATCGGGGCTTGCAACGAACCGGATCAGCCGATCTTCGGTCAGACAGTGTCGCCTGACTATGCATCGCCGTTCCCGCATATTACGTGCCGTGTCCTCATCGTTCTTCAGGAGCGCTTAACGCGCGTCCTCGGGCTGACCCGTTGCCGGGCCATCAAAAACCGCAGCAGCAAGTTCTTCACCTTCTGCTTCAGCAATAATGTCTTCATCTTCGCCTTCTTCGGCCACTTCAGGCTCCAGATCAGGCATTTCGTCGATCCAGCCAACAACCAAACGGGCAGTCATGATCAGACGATTGGCATCAAGTTCGGTCAGGTCAAAGCCTTCAAGGATACCCTTGATCTTGATCTTCTCGCCCTTGATGAAGTCAACGCCACCGATCAATTCATCAGCGACGGAGCCTGCGAAATCTTCAAGTGACAGGATTTCAGCTTCGGCCAGTGCTGCCAGCATTTTCGGCGTCAGACCTTCAAAGCCGAGCAGGTCTTCCTGTGCGCCAAGTTCCTTGGCTTGGTTGACCAGAATTTCTTCCTGACGGGCCAAATAATCGCGGGCACGGGCCTGTAATTCATCGGCAGTGTCGTCGTCAAAGCCTTCAATGTCGGTCAGCTCTTCAATCTCCACATAGGCAATTTCTTCCATGGAGGTGAAGCCTTCTGACGCCAACAGCTGTGCCACCAGTTCATCCACATCAAGCGCAGCGGTGAACAGGGCGGTGCGCTGTGCAAACTCTTCCTGACGGCGGGCGCTTTCTTCTTCTTCGGTCAGAATGTCTATGTCCCAACCGGAAAGTTGAGAGGCAAGGCGCACATTTTGGCCACGGCGACCGATTGCCAAAGACAATTGATCATCGGGGACGACAACTTCAATTTTGCCGGCATCTTCATCCATCACCACCTTAACGACTGTGGCGGGCTGCAATGCAGACACGATAAAGCTGGCAATGTCTTCGGTGTGCGGAATGATGTCGATCTTTTCGCCCTGAAGTTCGTTCACGACGGCCTGCACGCGGCTACCGCGCATCCCGACGCAAGCGCCGACAGGGTCGATGGAACTATCATTGGAGAAGACGGCGATTTTCGCACGGCTGCCCGGATCACGGGCGACGGCGCGGATTTCTATGACACCATCATAGATTTCGGGGACTTCCTGCGCGAACAGATGCACCATGAAGTTTTCATGGGTCCGGCTTAGGAAGATTTGCGGGCCACGCTGTTCGCGGCGCACATCATAGATATAGCAGCGCACGCGGTCACCAACGCGGAAGGTTTCACGCGGCAGGATTTGGTCGCGGCGCATAATGCCTTCGGCACGGCCAAGATCAATGATCACATTGCCATATTCAACGCGCTTCACAACGCCTGAGATGATTTCATCAACGCGGTCTTTGAATTCTCCATACTGGCGCTCACGCTCAGCATCGCGGACCTTTTGCACAATGACCTGCTTGGCGGTCTGGGCGGCAATACGGCCAAATTCGATAGGGGGCAACGGTTCACGCAGAAAGTCGCCAAGTTCGATTTCGGCGTCCAGTCGTTTGGCGTCAGCCAACAACAATTCATGATGATCGTTTTCTACTTCTTCGACCACGGCACGCTGACGGAACAGGCTGCTTTCACCGGTTGCACGATCAATCTGGGCAACGATATCATTCTCGGCGCCGTAACGGCCACGAGCAGCCTTTTGAATGGCCTCTTCCATCGCCTCGATGACGATTTCTTTATCAATGCCTTTTTCATCAGCCAGAAGGTCGGCGATCTGAAGTAGCTCCAGCTTATTTGCGCTGACTGCCATAGCGGTCGTCCCTAATTTATTGACTATCGGCGTCTGATTGCGACGCCCCAGCCATTTTTAACAGTTCATCGTTCATGACCAATTTGGCCTGATCGATCATCTCAAGGGCAAAGCCCAAAATTCCTTGTTCGGTTACAAGGCGCACCTCGTCACCTTCAACCCCGTCCAGACGGCCACGAAAACGGCGCTGTCCATCGACGGCTTGTTTCAATTCGATTTTGGCTTCCAGGCCATCAAACCGATCGAAATCCTTTAGGCGGGTCAGGGGCCGGTCGATCCCCGGTGAGCTGACCTCAAGCGTATAGTTGCCGCTGACGGGGTCTTCCACGTCAAGCACGGCAGATACGGCGCGGGAAATGTTGGCGCACTCATCGACGCTGATTGTGCCGTCGGGCCGTTCGGCCATGATTTGCAAGATCTGCGGGCTGTTCCCCAGCAGGCGCACGCGGATAACTTCAAAGCCCATGGCTTCGATGGTCGGCGTTAGGAGCGCTTCAAGCTCATCATCAAGTGCGGTGCGTTTTGCCATTCAGACAGTTTGCTTCCCGTAATAAAAAAGCGGGCCTCGCTGAGGCCCGCTGCCTAAGCCCAGCATAAAGCTGGTATGTGAGGGGATATGTACGACTTATTGGCAGAGATTACAAGAGGCTTAGGTGCGCGAAAATGTCTGGAAACAGGGTGTAGATTTCGTTGCGCGCGGCTCAATCGCCTGGTTGGTTGAGCCGGACAAATGTCAGATAGTGGGGTGTGCGACCCTCACGAATGGCCTTCTGCTCATAACGCGTGCTGAGCCAGCCATCATAGGGTGTGCGCCAATCCGCGGCAGAGCTGGCCTGCCAGGCAAAGCCCGGATGGCGGCGCAAATGATCAAGCGTCCAATCCACATAGGACGGAATGTCGGATGCAAAGCAGAATTTGCCGCCCGGTTTCAACACCCGCGCGATTTCGTCCAAATTGCCCTGATTGACGAAGCGCCGCTTGTTATGGCGCAATTTTGGCCAAGGGTCGGGGTACAACAGATCAATATGATCCACGCTGGCGGTGGGCAACTGATCAAGCAAAAAGCGGGCGTCATCCATTAACAGGCGAACATTTTTCAGCCCGTTGCGATCCACTCCGGCCAGACATTTGGCCATGCCGTTTTCAAACGGCTCTACCCCGATGAAGTTCCAATCGGGCAGGGCAGCGGCGCGGTGGCACAGATGTTCGCCGCCACCGAAACCAATTTCAAGGCGCAGGGGCCCGGGGCTATCAAACAAATCGGCGAGATCAACAGGGCCATCTACGTTGACCGCCAGTTTTGGCATCAGAGCGTCAATCAGCCCGGCCTGATAGTCAGACAGGGGATGGCCTTTGCGCCGCCCATAAAGGCGTTTCGGCTTGAACGGCGGGCCTTTCGGCTTGTCAGACATGGTGGCTTGCCTAATTGTGGGCCTTGATCGGGGCCAATGCCCTAGCTGAGAGCGCCCTTCAGTGCCTCAATCAGGTCGGTGCGTTCCCAAGAAAACGCGCCAGCATCCGTCGGTGTCCGGCCAAAATGGCCATAGGCGGCGCTGTCTTCATAGATTGGCTTGTTCAGGCCCAAATGCTCACGAATGCCGCGGGGGCTAAGGTCCATGACCTCTTCAACTGCTTTTTCCAGCTTGGTTTCGTCAACCGATCCGGTGCCTGCTGTATCCACATAGATGGACAGTGGCTTGGACACGCCAATTGCATAGGACAACTGGATTGTGCATTTTTCAGCCAATTCGGCAGCCACGATATTCTTGGCAAGATAGCGCGAGGCATAGGCGGCTGACCGGTCAACCTTGGTCGGGTCCTTGCCGGAAAATGCGCCGCCACCATGGGGGGCTGCGCCGCCATAGGTATCGACAATGATCTTACGGCCGGTCAGGCCGGCATCGCCATCGGGGCCACCAATGACGAAAGTGCCTGTCGGGTTGACGTAGAAATCTTCTTCAGGGCACATCCAGCCATCAGGCAGGACGGATTCAACATAGGGCCGCACCAATTCGCGGATCTGTGCCTGATCCAACCCATCAGTATGTTGGGTGGAGACGACGACGGATGTCGCGCCGACGGGCTTGCCATCCTTATATGCCAATGTGACCTGACTTTTGGCATCGGGCTGAAATTCAGGGCGCGTGCCATTGTGGCGGTCCGCAGCCATTGCCTGCAAAATACGGTGGGAATAGGTGATCGGTGCCGGCATCAGCACATCGGTTTCGCGGCAGGCATACCCAAACATGATGCCCTGATCGCCTGCGCCTTCATCCTTGTTGCCTTCCGCATCAACACCCTGTGCGATATGGGCGGACTGGCCGTGAACATAGACGCTGACGTCAGCGTTCTTCCAGTGGAAGCCGTCTTGTTCATAGCCGATTGCCTTGACCGCTTCGCGGGCAGCTTCTTCAAGCTGGGCGTGGCTGATGTCCTGCGCACAGCGGGTTTCACCGGCCAGTACAATGCGGTTTGTGGTTGTCAGGGTTTCGACAGCGACGCGCGCATAGGGGTCAGCAGCCAGATAAAGGTCAACAATGCGATCGGAGATGCGGTCGCATACCTTATCGGGATGACCTTCGGAAACAGATTCACTGGTAAAGAGATAGTCGCTGCGAGCCACGAAACTTGTCCTTCCAAAAGACGGAAATCAATAGAGATGCACCCGGCGGATAGGCCGAGCAAAAACATGCCGTTTATTAGACGGGAAGCGCCCCCAAGGTCAAGCACACAAGGTCAAGCACACAAGGTCAGGCAAACAAGGTCAGGCAACCACGGCAATCAGCTGAACTTTAACGCAGGCCGGGGCCACATGAATTTTATTCGTCGTCAACAGGTTCGTTTGCCAATGTGCGCACCAATTCAAGAATGCGGCGGCGAATGGCGGCATCCTTGATCTTCACATAGGCGCTCATCAATGCAACGCCATCGGTGCTTTGCAGAAAATCAACGACATAGCCTGATTGTTCGTCCGCTGCGGCAAAGCCGCCGCCATGTTTGGGGCCGGCGGCCAGATTGTCAGCCATGTCTTCAAAAAAGAAGCTGATATTGACGTCAAGAATTTTTGCGATGTGGTAAAGGCGGCTGGCACCGATGCGGTTTGCGCCCTTTTCATATTTCTGAACCTGCTGGAAGGTCAAACCAAGGGCATTGCCAAGCGCTTCTTGGCTCATGCCGATCAACATCCGGCGCATACGCATCCGGGAGCCGACATGAACATCTACAGGATTGGGGGTCTTTTGAACCAAGGTTTTGTCCTCACATACACAAAACTAAAACGGCCATAATTGCCGTGCGCTCACCCTAAGGCGCAATCTATACAAATGTATGCGCACATTGCAAATATGTAATTGCTCACATGTCGTGCAAACGGTCGCACAAATTGTACGGTGTAACGTCGGTTATGGATCAGGTGGCGCGGCGTTGCCATTTAGCGGCTGACAAGCCGCCCAGCACCAATAGAAGCCAAAACAGACTGTCGCCCACCCGCGCATAAATCGTTACTGACAAGGCGGTGGGTAACGGTTCGGTGATAACACCCTGATTGTTAAGAGCATGTTGACCGATGATGCGACCATAAGGATCGATCAATGCAGATATGCCTGTATTGGCAGCACGGGCCAGTGGCAGGCCCTGTTCTATCGCGCGAAAACGTGCCTGTACTAAATGCTGCCGTGGGCCGGGCGTGTCGCCATACCACGCATCATTGGTGACATTGACCAGCCATTGCGGTCTTGGGCCATTGGCGGCGGTCTGTTGATGGGGAAAAATAGCTTCGTAACAAATTTGTGGGCCAAATGCGGGGATGGCGCGTCCGTCACCGGTTTGCAGTGCCAGTGTTTGGGGGCCGTGCCCGGCGGCAAGGTCGCCGATCCCTTCGGTCAGTTTTTTTAGACCGATTGCGCTCAGGACGGCTTTCAGCGGCAGATATTCACCAAAGGGGACAAGATGATGTTTGCGATAGGTGTCGATGATCCGGCCCGTGCCATCCAAAATGCTGATGCCATTATAAATGTCGGTTGCCGCGCCGGGGATGCGGTCAAATTCAAATGCACCGGTAATCAACAGATTGCCCAAACCGATGGTTTCGCCAATTTCGGCGCGCAGGCCCGGTTCATTCGTTAGGTCATAGGGGACGGCAACTTCCGGCCAGATGACAATCGTGGAGCGCGGGTCAGGCGGCGGTGCTGACAGCGTCAGCAATGTTTCCATATGTTGTGGCAGCAAGGCGCGGTTCCACTTGTCCCGTTGGGCGATATTGGGCTGCACGATATGAACCGTGACGCCGCTGTCTTGAAGCGTGGCGTGGTTAAGCCGCCATGTGCCATAGGCGAACAGCCCGCCTGTTATCATCAATCCCACTAGCGCCGCGATGATTGTGGGGCGACTGGCAAGGGACCGGCCAAACAGCGTGGCGGGCATCAGCGCCGCAAGCGTAATCAAAAAGCCCAAGGCCCATGGCCCGCCAATGCTGGCGAACTGCATCATCTGGTCTGTGCCGCCCAAACTTTGATACAGGCTGTTCCAGGGAAAGCCCGTCAGGATGTGGCCGCGTACCCAATCCGCCAATGCAAAGCCAACGGCTAGCCCGATCAGGCGTTTGCGGGAAAACGGGGCCCCCGCCTGTCCGCCAAGGTCATGACTGTCTGCGGCCGTATCGGCGCGCCAGAAATAAAGTGCCGCCAAAGTGCCCAGTCCGTAAAACAGCGCCAGTCCGGCGGGTAAACCCACCATCGCAAAGGGCAATGCCCACGCGAACTGTTCAGCATCAACCAATAATGCGTTGCCGACCCACCAAAGGGAGCTGCCTAAATAGCCAAAGCCCCACCACCAGCCGATGGCAAAGAAGGCGCGCATTCTGCGTCCTGCCGCGCATTCGCGATGGGCCTGATCCAGCAACCAGACAAGCAAGGGCAGGCTGACAAACAACACGCCCCACCACGATGTCGGGGCCTGCGCCAGCCCCCCGATTGCCCCGGCCAGCAAGGCAAAGATGCCGTGGGTCAACCCGCGGCCAAAACTTCTGTCCTTGAACTGTAAATCCATGCGGGCAAACCCTGTCAGCTGGTAAACCGTGTGCGTGCGTGTGTGCGTGCTTATATGTATTGGGGCCAGCATGGTCGATGCTGGCGGCAATAATGTGGCAGCGGCCCGTTTATACGGCGGGCGGTTTGGATTTGTGATGGCGACGGATCACGACGCGGCGAATGCGGCGCGGGTCAGCGGCAGAGATTTCAAGCTCTATCCCTGCGGGGTGGCGCACAAGTTCCCCCTGTTGGGGAACACGCCCGGCCAGCGCGACGACCAGCCCGCCGATTGTGTCGATGTCTTCATCATCATCCACCAAACTTAACCCGATGGCATTTTCCAGGTCGTCAATTTCAACCCTTGCGTCGGCATCAAAACTGCCGTCAGACAAGGCCGTCATAACGGGGCCTTCGGATTCATGTTCGTCCAGAATTTCCCCGACGATTTCTTCAACCAGATCTTCAATGGTCGCCAGACCATCTGTGCCGCCAAATTCATCAATAACAATCGCCATGTGAATGCGGGTGGCCTGCATCTTCAGAAACAGGTCCATCACCGGCATTGACGGGGGTACAAACAGAACAGGCCGCATGATTGAGCGTAAGGAAAAATCCTTGCCCGGCGCTTCGCCTTTCAAGCTGGCCTCCCACCAATACAGCAGGTCCTTGATATGGACCATGCCCATGATGTCGTCTGTTGTTTCACGGTATAGCGGCAAACGTGAATGGGCAGCTTCGCGAAAATGCGTGACCACATCCATGATCGGCGCGTCTTTATCAAGCGCGACAATATCGGCGCGGGGCACCATCACATCTTCGACGCGTGTTTCACGCACGGTCAAAATATTAGTCAACATGGCCCGTTCGGTTGCGCTTAACGCATCGCGGATCTCATGGTGATCGTCGATAATGTCATCGAAGTTTTCAGCGAGGGTGGCCTCATTCCGGCCATTGCGGCTTAATTTCTGCCGCAATCGTTGCCACAGTCCGGGCTGTGGCGTGCGTCTAGAAGACGGGTCCTCTTGGTCTTCGGCCCCTACGGGTCGGTCAGCGGTCAGGCTCATGGCCTTGTGTTTTTGCCTCCGTGGCTTTTGTCATTTTGGCGCTTTTCAGCGCTCACTATCTCTATATGGATCATCTATGCCCATTTGCGCAAGTATTCTGATCTCCCGGGCCTCCATTTCGTTGGCCTCCTGATCTTCCATATGATCATAGCCGATTAAATGTAACAGGCCATGAACCCATAAATGCAGCACATGATCAGACAGGCTTTTGCCTTGGTCTGCCGCTTCGGTCTCGGCAATTGTCAGCCCGATGGCGATATCACCCAGCGGCGTGCCGTCGGCGTCGGGGTCTGTGAACCCTTCGGGGGCGGGGAAGGACAACACATTTGTCGGCCCTTCCTTGTCGCGCCATTCCTTGTTCAGGGCAGCCATTTCTGCGTCATCGGTCAGCAATAACGACACTTCGACAGGCTCGTCCGGCCAATCTTCGGTGAGTGATGCCACTAGCCGAGCCGCTTCCCCCAATCGATTGACAAGCGGTTCGGGCCAGCGGTTACAGGTCTGGTTAATGGCTAGATATACGTCGCGCGTGGTCACTTGTTTTTGATCAACTTATCTTCGGTACCGTCATAGGCGTTGACGATGCGGGTGACCAACGGATGACGTACCACGTCCTTGTTGGTGAAGCGGACGACTGCGACCCCCTTCACATCCGACAGCGTGTCGGTGGCCTGCACCAGCCCGGATTGGGAGCCGAGCGGCAAGTCAACTTGGCTGGGGTCGCCCGTCACAATCATGTGGGAGTTTTCGCCCAAACGCGTCAGGAACATTTTCATCTGCGTGGTGGTGCAGTTCTGCGCCTCGTCCAAAATCACATAGGCGTTGGATAATGTCCGCCCGCGCATGAAGGCAAGGGGGGCGACCTCAATCTCGCCAGACTCAAGCCGTTTGGCAACCTGATCGCCGGGCATCATGTCATACAGCGCATCGTAAAGCGGCCTTAAATAAGGGTCTACCTTGTCGCGCATATCACCGGGCAAAAAGCCCAACCGTTCTCCCGCTTCAACTGCCGGACGGCTTAGAATGATGCGATCGACCTTGCCGTCCATCAGTTTCTGGGCCGCCATGGCCACGGCGACATAGGTTTTGCCGGTCCCCGCAGGACCAACACCAAACACCAGCTCATGGCTATGCAGGGCCTTGATATAGGCGGCCTGACCGGGCGTGCGCGGTGTGATCACACGACGCTTGGTGCGGATCATGGTGTCGCTTGCAAGCACGGAACCGTGCGTGCCCTCATCGCCGATCGCATCACCATCATTCATTTCCGGTGTGCAGCTTTCGACCTGATCGGTCCACGGGGCTTCGGCCATAGACAGGGCGCCTTTTACTTCGCCCATGCCGACCTCAAGGTCGGATTCAAGGCGGGTGTATAAATCATGCATGATGCGTTTTGCGGTTTTGCGGGCGGATTTGGGGCCGCTGATCTGCACGCGATTGCCGCGCGGGATGATCTCTACCCCCAGACTTGTTTCGATTTGTGCCAGATGTTTGTCATGTTCGCCGAACAAAGCGGCAGCCAGATGATTGTCAGGAAATTCGACAATGGTGAGCGGCTGGTTCAAATCATCATCCTTACTATCAGAAAGTGGAGCCATAAAGCATCAGGGGGCAGCAGGGCGATGCAGCCGCAACGGGGCGCGTGTGCGCCGCTGCGAAATCGACCTTGATTGAAAGTGTAGTTTGCAGGAGGGCAGTAAGATTAATGGACCGAACAGTGCGCAATAATGAACTGCGCCAAATGATAGAAGGGGCGACCGAAGAAGCGAAATATGGCCTGACCATTCCCGCCGTCATATTGCCTGACTAATCAACAATTGGGTCATTGAACCCCTGTTCTGCCGGTTTTGACTTGCCGCCCGTTACAGCGACCGAATCACTTTAACACCGCTTTGCCCGTAAGGCTATTCTGCGTTGCGTCTGTGACAGTAACATGAATTGTCTGGCCCAGCAAAGCATGATCGGCGTCAAGGTGAACGGCCTGCAAATAGGGACTGCGGCCAACCATTTGCCCCTGATGGCGGCCTTCGCGTTCCAGCAACACGGGCAGGGTTTTGCCAATCATGCTTTTGTTAAAGCCGATTTGCTGTTCCCGCAGCAGCGCCTGAAGTGCCTGCAATCGTTCGTCTTTTTTGTGTTCTTCAACCTGCCATTCAAGGGCCGCACCGGGGGTGCCGGGACGCGGTGAATATTTGAATGAAAAGGCTGAGCCATAGCCGACCCGGCGCACCAGATCCATTGTGTCTTCAAAATCACGATCATTTTCGCCGGGGAACCCGACAATGAAATCGCCTGACAGCGCAATATCGGGGCGGGCGTCGCGAATACGGTCAATCAGGGCAAAATACTCATCGCGGGTATGTTTGCGGTTCATCGCGTCCAATATGCGGTTGGAGCCTGATTGCACCGGCAGATGCAGATAGGGCATCAAGGCATCGACATCGCGATGGGCATTGATTAGGTCATCATCCATATCCCGCGGGTGCGAGGTGGTGTAGCGCAGCCGTTCCACCCCATCAATAGCGGCAAGGGCGTGGATCAGGCGGCCCAAGGACCAGTCCTTCCCGTCGGCACCTTCACCGTGATAGGCGTTGACGTTCTGGCCCAGCAGGGTGATTTCCTTGACCCCCCGCGCGACCAGCGCCTTTGCCTCATCCAGAACCGATTGGGCGGGGCGGGAAAATTCAGCGCCGCGCGTATAGGGCACCACACAAAAAGTGCAGAACTTGTCGCAGCCTTCCTGCACGGTCAGAAACGCGGTTAGCCCCGTTGCGCTTTCGCGATTGATCGGCAGGGCATCAAATTTGTCTTCAATGGGGAATTCAGTGTTCAGAACACCGCGCCCTTGGCGTTGGGTGGGGTCGGCATTGCCCCGTTCAGCGCGGGCAATCATCTCAGGCAATTTGTGATAGGCACCGGGGCCAAAGACGATATCGACAACAGGCGCGCGGCGCATGATTTCCGCCCCTTCGGCCTGTGCAACGCAGCCGGCAACGGCAACGGTCATCTTATCGCCGGATTCAGCTTCGCGGGCGGTCTTTAACTGGCGGATGCGGCCCAGCTCTGAATAGACTTTCTCGGCGGCTTTCTCACGAATATGGCAGGTGTTCAGGATCACAAGGTCGGCATCGTCCGGCGCATCCGATTCCGCATAGCCAAGCGGTGCCAGAACGTCAGCCATACGTTCTGAATCATACACATTCATTTGGCAGCCATAGGTCTTGATAAAGACTTTTTTGGTGTTCTGCGGATCTATCGGTTGTTCGGTCACGGGATTTGCCCTGTTCAAAATGACCCGGACGCATAGATCAGATGGGCGGGGGCGTCAACGGGCGGATTTACGCAGCCTTGGTGCTGTCGCCGGATTTTGTGGCCGTTGGGCCGTCGTTTAGGGCGTTTGCGGGGGCCTCATTATGATCGGGAATGCCCCGACCTGTAATGGCGTGGGCCAGCCCTTCGGAAACAGTGCGATGCACCGCATTGGCCAGTTTCTTGCGATTGCCCATTTGGGCCAGCGTGACAGGGGGGTGGAAGGTCACCTCAACATCCGCAGGGCCTTGCATCAGCCCCTCCCATAAATGACCGCCAAACTCCATGTCCCCATACCATGCAAAATAGGGCCGATATTGCCGGCCCATCGGTAGCCCGCCAACCTTGGTAAAGGCGATGGAGACGGGCTGAATACGTACCGGGGGGACCGAATGGCGGATGTCGGACATTTGTGCAACGGCGAACAGGCTGGATTTGAAAGGCAATACCCGGTTGCCGTCAGAACTGGTGCCTTCTGCAAACAAAACGATGGCATCGCCGCCATCCATCCGGCCCAGCATTTCGGCGGCCTGTTCCCCGGCCTTGCGGGTGTCTTCGCGTTTGACGAAAATCGTGCGCTGCATCTTTGACAGAATGCCAAAGCCGGGCCAGTCGGCAACTTCAGCCTTGGCGACAAAGCATAATGGCGTGATGGACCCTAATATGATGATGTCGGACCAGCTGTTATGGTTTGACACATAAAGGACGGGGCCGCGTACTTCCCGGGCATTGGGCCAACGGAATAGGGGGTGGGGGTTCGGCTTTTCAGGTGTGCCGCGCACGGTGATGCGCATGCCAAAGGCATAGCGGGAGACAAATTTGTGAAACAGGATCGGAATACGCACATGAACCGGGCGCAGCCGCAGCACCAAGGCCAGTAATTGCAGCGGGGCCAAGACCAAAACCGCCAGTCCGAACAGGATCAACCCGTATATGGCGCGGATCAATTGCATCGTTTAGGGTCAGGTCTTGTCTGTTTCGTCAAGCGGCATGCCGTATAGTTCAAGCCGATGATCGACGAGCTTGTAGCCCAGCTCGCGCGCAACGCGTTGCTGCAACTTCTCAATCTCTTCATTCACAAATTCAATGACCTTGCCGGTTTTCATATCGATCATGTGATCGTGATGATTGTCGGTCACTTCTTCATAGCGGGACCGGCCATCACGAAAATCATGTCGTTCCAGAATACCGGCATCTTCAAACAGGCGTACGGTGCGATAGACTGTGGCGATGGAGATGTTGGAATCAACGGCAGACGCGCGGTTGTACAATTCCTCTACATCGGGGTGGTCGTGGGATTGTGACAAAACACGGGCGATAACGCGCCGCTGTTCGGTCATGCGCATCCCTTTTTCGGCACATAATTTTTCGATCCGGTCAGGCATATCACATGCTCCACCAATGCCAGTTGTGACCCCTGCGGGGCCGCTTGCTTCGCTAAACATGGATTTAGCGCGGATTGACTGTAATTGCAATCACCGCGACTGCCCGGCGATGCTACAAGTCGCAGGCCAATAGCAGTGCATCAACACGGTCTGTACCGCTGCGCTTGTAATAGTGCGGTCTTATGCCAATGGGTCGGAACCCGGCGCGGGTATAAAGGGCACGGGCCGCCAAATTGTCAGCTGCCACCTCAAGCATTAGGCGGCTGACGCCCAAAGGCGGCAGGTGGGCCATGCCTGCGTCCAGCAGGGCACGGCCAATGCCTGATTGTTGTTTGGCAGGGTCTGTCATGATGGTGATGATGTCAGCGCAATCGCCCCCGATTTGCATAAGAAGCGCGCCGACCAACCGGTCCTCGTCTACTACCAAACAATGGGTTGCCCGATTGGTGAAAAGGGCGGCCCATTCCGCGGCTGGCCAGACCCGCTCCCCCCGCGGGGCGAAACAACGCCTGTGCAGGGTGGCGAGCGCATCGGCATCGCTATCTGTGGCGTGTCTGATCATGGTTGACTATGAGTGTGTCGGGGTTGCCGCGCGCGGCGCTGGCGGATTGCTGGGTGGTTTGGCATCCGGTGCCCGCAAATAGACCGGGCGGGCCAAACGGTCCGGTCCCGGTGTAACATGCTGTCCCAGCCACCCAAACCTAGTGGCGTCAGGTGTTTCGAACCCGTCAAAGACCGGTAAGTCATTCGCCATCAGGAGCGCACCAGTGCCGGCCATTGTGCCTGTTGTCACCAATGCCTTGGCAGCATCAATTGACATCACTGCGCCTTCAGTCAGCGCAACGGGCAGCGGCCCGCTTAGGTCAAAGCCTTGGTGATACACCTCATCCCGGCGGGCGTCGAAAATGATATGGCACAGATCAGGTGCATGGCCTGCATGGATCAGCCCGGCGGCGACCGCCTCAAATGTTGTGATGCCGATCACGGGGGCCTTGGTGGCAAGGCCAAGGCCGCGGGCCGCGGCCAGACCGACGCGTTGGCCGGTAAATGTACCGGGGCCAGTGGTGACCAGAATAGACGTGACGTCATCATAGCTGGCGCTGGCCGCCACAAGGCATGTGCCGATCCTGTCAAACAGGATTTCTGCATGACCGCGCCGCAAGGCTTCAAAATGGCTGGCGCATTGGGTGGCCCCGTCCCACAGGCTGACAGAACAGCCCGCCTGTGCGGTATCAAGGGCCAGTAACATGGATGCGGTTACGCAGGCATGTCTTCAACGGGGCGCACTTCCTGCACTTCAGGAATATAGTGGCGCAACATGTTTTCAATACCCTGCTTCAACGTCATGGTTGAGGCGGGGCACCCAGCGCAGGCCCCCTGCATGGTCAGGGTAACGATGCCCTGTTCATAATGATGGAAAATGATGTCGCCGCCATCATTGGCAACGGCGGGGCGCACGCGGGTGTCAAGCAATTCGATAATCTGCTCCACAATCTCGGCGTCCGCGCCTTCATAATCGGCGGCGCTGGGCTTGGCGGCCACGCGGTCTGCTTCACCTTCGCCCATAATGGGCAAGCCAGCCGTGAAATGATCCATGATGCTGGCAAGGATGGCAGGCTTCAAATGCGGCCAGTCCTGATTATCAGCGTCTGATTTGGTGACGGTGATAAAATCCGCGCCAAAGAACACGCCGGTGACGCCCTCAACCTCAAACAGGCGGGCGGCAAGCGGGGATGCCTTGGCGGCGTCCTCGTTCGGGAAATCGGCGGACCCGGTTTCCAGCACGGCACGGCCGGGCAGGAATTTCAGAGTGTTGGGGTTCGGGGTCGCTTCGGTTTGGATAAACATAGTCAATCTCGTTTCACAGCGCAGAATACAGCTTTGCCGATTAGATGACTGTTTTAGTCGGGAATTTCAAGGGGGCAGTTTGGCTCACATGGCATTAACCGCCGATTAAGCGTTCCAAAAGACTTTCGGCAAATTCCCCGGCAATCAGCGACCCTGCGGGAACCAGCAGGATTATCAGCAGGCGAACCGCCGATTCCCCATCAAATACCCAATCGGGCGTATTGCGGATTTCCTGCCGCCACGCCACCAGTGCGGGCAGGTCATGGGGCGGGTCTTCGCCCCGGCGCAGGGCATCCCAACAATCATTCAGGCGCGGCTGCAACATATCCATTTCAGCAGATTTTGTGTCACGGATCTTGTTGCGCAGGGCAAATATCGGCCAAAGCAGGATCAACACGCTGATTAATGTGAGCAGCACCAGCAAACCAATCGTTTGCATGATGGTGGGTGTATCGGACAAGGTGGGGATGGTCACGCCCACACCGATCATTAGAAATAGTGATGAGGTCAAGGTTTGCCCGCCGATGATGCGGCGTGGTTCATCCTCTATCAACCGATAGGTCAAATGTTGGCGGACCAATGCGGCCAGCCGCTGGCTTAACAGAATAAATTCGGGAATGCGGGTACCGATCAACCAGTACAGGATCGTCATGCGGACAATCATCAAATAGAAAATCGTTGTGACCGGGAAATTGTCGTAAACGGGGATCGACATGATTGGCACAAAGAATACAACCGCGATCACACCGGCCAACCACACATAGCCGGGCCGTTTTGCCAATACATCTTCTGAATAGGGCGCATCCGCAGACAGCCAAGGGGTCAAGCGCCTGACATGGCAGGCAAAGCCACGGCGAAATCCTTCGCTGCCGATCAGCAAATAGGTGATTAAAAACGCGTGCAACAAATCAAACTGGAAATAGGCAATCCAGCCCCCGATGCTGTCCCCCGCAGGCCCATAGGCGAGCGCCCCTGACAGGTAATGGATTAGAATTTGCAGCCCAAGCAATACGGCGAACAGCCCAAATCCAATTTGCCATAATTGTGTATCGGCATGGTTGCGCAACAATCTTGCGGCCAGTGGCAGTGTGCCGACTTGTTCGACATAGGCACTGTCATAGCCCAATGCCTCGTCAACCGGTTGGGGGTGTTGGGGCGGAACAGCCTGCGCAGTCATCAGGCAAGGCGTTCGAGTTGGGCGTGGCTTAGATTGCCGGGCACAACTGTGATGGGAATGGCCAGGCCACCTGACATCTGTCCGGCAAGGGCAGTGACCAGCGGTCCGGGGCCATCCTTGTCGGCACTTGCGGCCAGAACCAGAATGCGGATATCGCGATCCTCCTCAATCAATTCCAACACGCGGTCGCGGGTGGTGCCTTCACGGATCACGATTTCGGGGATCAGGCCTGAATCCTTGTGTACCTGCGTGGCGTGGGCACGCATCAGCTTTTCAGCATCCTCAAACGCCTCGGCGCGCATGGTTTCTGCAACAGAGGCCCAGTGCTGGAAGCCTTTCTCAGGCTCTATCACGCGCAACAGGGTCAGCAGCCCGTGGGTGCGGTGGGCGCGTAGGCCGGCATAATACAGCGCGACTTCCGCTTCAGGCGTGTCATCGACCACCACCAAAAACTTAAGCGGCTTTTCAAGGTTCCGCTCATCTTTTGGATCGTCCGGCGCATAGTCCAGCGTGTCGATGGTTTTTTCGTGTATCTCTTCAGCCATGCCTTCACCTTTATTCAAGGTAGCCTGTGCCGAAGATGGGTTTATTTCAAGAGAATATTGGTGATGGACCGCATTTGCGTGCGGGCACGCAGCAGATAAAACCCCTGTGCAGCCAAATGGCTGGGCAGGATTTGGCTGTCCGGGTCGCCATTGATGATGACCAGCGGTTGCAGGCTGGCACCATCTTGCAGGCTTTCTTCAAGCAAGGCCCAAACCTGTGACAACTCACGTTCCTGTATCACATTGTTGAAGTCATGGCGCAGTGCCTTGACCAGCATGTAATAGGCGTAAATCTGCCCCTTGGTGGTGTAGAAAACATCATCGCCTTCGGTATCGATAAACCAGCCGGACGGGTTTTCAATCTGATTTTCAATCACCGCAGAGCTTGAGCCAAGGTCAAGCGCCATACGGTCAAGCGTCGCCAACAGATTGTCGGCGCGGCTTTCAAACACCGCGTCGCCACGGGCCACGCGCTCGTTATAATTGAGCAGGGCACGGCGCGCCTTGTTGTATTGTGCTTCTGATGTGGCGGTGGGGGATAGCGAGACGGTAGGGTCCCAATGCCAGACATCGCCGGGATACTGTAACAGGCCGGCGGCTGATTGCAGGTCAGGATCAATTTGGCTGGAGCCACGGCGGCGACCGACCTGATCGGCCAGCTCAAACGCAAAACGGCCAAGCGCCTGCACCATGCCCTTTTGATAGTTCGGCATATTGTCCAGCAATACCGCGGGGGAGGTGAACGGATCGTTTGCCGTCCAGCCGTTTTGGTTCACTTCACGGTCAAGCAAGGCAACCGTCATGGCAACGGTCATTGACTGGCCGTTGCTGATGGATCGTTGCGAAATTGCAAAGGCGGGGTCGTCATCGATTTCCTGAATAATCAACGCACCGATCAAATAATAAAACAGGACCGCCAGCACGATAACGCCGATGCCATAGCGGGCAGCGGGCTTTTTATGCAGGCCGCGCATATCGGGCAATTTGGGTTGTACCCGGTCATACCAAAAATCTTCGATTTGCTCGCGGACGGCCATGCGCGGTTTCCTTCCTTGCCTGATCCCCTACAGATGGGGGCAAAGGCGTGGAAAATCAAGTTCTAGCGAACAAACCCGATCAGGTCATACACATCGCGCAACACAGGTTCCGCAATGGCGCGGGCACGGGCCCCGCCGTCACGCAACACAGCCTCAATATGTACCTTGTCGTCCATCAGGCGGCTCATTTCCGCGGTGATCGGCCCAAAATGCGACACGGCTATTTCGGCCAAATCGGTTTTAAAGCCTGAAAAATTGTCCTGCCCGGCATAGCGGGCGATGATGGTTTCTGCGTCGTCCCCTGCAAGGGCGCTGTAGATATTGATCAGGTTCTTGACCTCAGGCCGGTTTTCAAGGCCGTCTTTGTTTTCAGGCAGGGGGTCTGAATCTGTACGCGCCTTGCGGATTTTCTTGGCAATTGTGTCGGCATCATCGGTCAGATTGATGCGTGACTGGTCCGACGGATCAGACTTTGACATTTTTGCCGACCCATCGCGCAATGACATGATGCGCGCCGCCTCTGGCGGGGTCAGGATTTCAGGCAGCGGGAAGAAGTCTTGTGCGCCGGTGTCATTGTTGAATTTCTGGGCAATGTCGCGGGCCAGCTCAAGATGTTGTTTCTGGTCTTCCCCCACAGGCACATGGGTGGCCTTGTACAGCAGAATGTCAGCCGCCTGTAGCACTGGATAGGCATAGAGCCCGACTGAGGCTTTCTCCCGGTTTTTGCCGGCCTTGTCCTTGAACTGGGTCATCCGGTTGATCCAACCGATGCGCGCCACACAATTCAGGGCCCATGCCAGTTCGGCATGGCCGGGCACTTGGCTTTGGTTGAAAATGATGTGGTTTTCAGGATCAACACCTGCCGCCAAATAGGCGGCGGCAACTTCCAGTGTCGCTTGTTTCAGTGCAGCGGGGTCCTGCCAAACCGTGATGGCATGCATATCGACAACACAATAGATACATTCATGGCTGTCTTGCAGGGCTGCAAAATTGCGGACGGCACCTAGATAGTTGCCAAGGTGCAGATTACCGGTCGGCTGAACGCCACTGAAAACACGGGTTGCGGTCATTGATCTTAATTCCTAACGAGTTATGGCGCGGTTATGGAACGGGCGGGCCGTAAAATCAACCGCGCTTGATCATCGCTTTCAGTTCCGAAGGACGCGCCGCACGGGTCACCAGCACCCCAATGCCGTAGGCACCCAGCCCGGCCCCGACCAAAATGACAAGCGCGCCGATGCGTTCTATCCCGCCCTGACTGACCCAATCTGCCAGTCCCAGACGGGCACCCCACAGCGCCGCCCCCATCAGTGCGGCAGCAATGATAATGCGGGCAAGGCGGCTAAGCAGGCGCGTGTCGGCCTGCCATGCGCCGCGCCACATCAGGCCACCAGCCAGTAAAAGCAGATGCACCCATGAAGAGACTGACATGGCAATGCCAAGGCCAACCGCCCCATAAATCGGAAACAGCGTCAGCCCAAGACCCGCATTGATCGCCATATTGATAGCGGCGAAAATCACCGGGGTGACGGTGTCTTCGGCTGCGTAATAGCCGGGCTGAAAGACTTTCTGTAGCACCAGTGCCGGCATGGCAAGTGCATAGGCTGCCAGAACCGGCGCGGTGGACGCGGTGGAGGCAGCGGAAAAAGCGCCACGTTCAAACAGGCCGCCGATGATCACATCGGGGATCAGCACCAGCGCAAGGCAGGCAGGGACAGTCAATAACAATGCCGCTTCTGCGGCACGGTTCTGGGTGTTGGCTGCACCTTTGTGATCACCATTGGCAAGTCGTTCAGAAAGGGTGGGCAACAGCACCACCCCCAGCGCCACACCGATCACCCCGATGGGCAAATGAATGATGCGTTCAGCGTAATAAAGATATGAGATGGCGCCCGCGCCCATTGACGCGATGGCAGACGCGATCAAAACGTCAATCTGCATCACCCCGCCGGAAATCATGCCCGGCACCATGCGTTTGAACAGCAGGCGCACATCGGCGGTCATGCGCGGCATGGTGGGGCGCAGGTAAAAGCCCTGTCGTTCAAGCGCAACCAGCACCACCACCCATTGCACAAGGCCAGAAAAAGCAACGGCCCAGCTCATAATCTTGGTGGCCTCATACCCAAGGGGCTGATTGATCAAAAGCGCGATTATCAAAACAATGTTCAGTGCGACGGGTGCCGCGGCAGGGGCGGCAAATTTCTTCAGCGCGTTCAACACGCCGCCATAAAGCGCCAACAGGGCCATGAAGCTAAGATAGGGGAACATGATGCGGGCATAGACAATGGCCCGTTCGGCCTTGACCGGATCATCATTAAAGCCCGGCGCAATCACCTTCATAACCTGCGGCATGAAAATTTCAGCCAGCACTGTAAAGCCGAACAGAACCAGCGTCAGCGCGGCCATCGCCTGATTGGCGAACACGCGTGCGTCCTGTGCGCCTTCGGACGCCAGGCGGCGAGAAAACAATGGCACAAAGGCGACATTGAATGCCCCTTCGGCAAACCAGCGGCGGAACAGATTAGGTAAGCGGAAGGCAATAAAGAACGCATCGGCCAGTGGCCCGGTCCCGGCAAATTGCGCCACCATAATATCGCGGATGAAGCCTAGAAGTCGGCTCATCATCGTAAAGCCTGAGACGGTCGCCACCGCAGCAAAAAACGTGCGGCCGCTTTGCGGCGCAGCAGTTTGTTCTGGTGTGTCCGGCGTTGTCACGCACCGCTCGCTTTAGTGTCATCGGCCGGGCCATCGACGCGCAATGCTTCGCGCAGATCCTTTTCCAGATGCTGCAACTTGCCTTCGTGACGGATTTTTTGCCCGAACAGGTCCTTGGCATAGAACACGTCAACCGCCCGTTCCCCAAACGATGACACATGGGCAGACCCGATGGTCAAATTGTGCTTGAAGAAGACACGCGACAGATCATAAAGCAGGCCCAAACGGTTCAGGCCATTTACCTCAATCACGGTGAAGATGTCTGATGCCTGATTGTCGATCAACACGCGGGGCGCAACCTTGAACGGCTTCATCCGGTTGGTGATGCGGCCCTTGGAATCGAATTCCTCTGACAACAACACGCCGCCCTTCAGGGCGTCTTCAATCCGTTCTGGGATGCGGTCAAGCCGCCGCTTGTCCGAAAATGCGGTTTCGTCCTGATCCTGAATGGTGAACACTTCCAGTGCCCGCCCGTCAGATGTTGTGAACCCCTTGGCGTCCACAATATCCGCACCTGAAAGGGCGATGGCCCCGGCAACGCGGGCGAACATGCCCGGATGGTCAGGGGCCACAATCGTCACTTCGGTTGCAGCGCGGTCATCGCGAACCAACCAATCGACGCTTAATGTCTTGCCGTCATCCTTGGCCTGTTTCATCAGCCGCGCGTGGCGTTCATGCGCGTCAGCTTCGGTGCTAAGCCAATAAGTGTCGTAATGGCTGCCAAGATAGGCTTCGGTTTCTTTGCTGTCCCAATCGGTCAGGCTGGCAGCCAGTTGGTCCTTGGCGGCAGCAACGCGGCCTTCGCGGAAGCGGATGGTCTGGCCACCTGACAGGACGCTCATCGTGGCGTCATACAGATCACGCAGCAATTGCCCCTTCCAGCCATTCCACACACCCGGTGCGGTGGCGCGCATATCCGCAACGGTCAGGCACAATAACAGGCGCAACCGTTCGGGGCTTTGCACAATTTGGGCAAAGGTTTCGACGGTTTTGGGGTCAGAGATATCGCGTTTCTGCGCCACGTTCGACATCAACAGATGAACCCGTACCAGCCATGCAACGGTTTCGGTTTCATCTTCTTCAAGGCCAAGGCGCGGGCACAAATCCTGTGCAATATCCGCGCCAACCTCGGAATGATCGCCGGGCAGGCCCTTGGCGATGTCATGCAACAACATGGCAACAAACAGAACATGCCGATCGACAATTTGTTTGATGGCGACGGTGGCAACCGGATGGTCCTCTGCCAATTCGCCCTTATCAATGCGGGACAGAATGCCGATGGCGCGGATCGTATGTTCATCCACCGTATAGTGGTGATACATGTTGAACTGCATCAGGGCCGTGACGCGTCCGAATTCGGGGATCAGCCGTCCAAACACGCCGCTTTCGCTTAATCGGCGCAGGGCGTTTTCAGGATTATGACGACTGCACAGAATGTCCAGAAACACCTTGTGCGCCCCGTCATCTTCGCGCAGTTCCTCAACCACCAGTTTTAAGGAGCGTGTGACGCGCTGCAAGGCCATGGGGTGTATGTCGAAATCATGCTCATCCGCCAGTTGGAACAGGCGCAGGATGTTGATCGGGTCTTCCTTGAACGCATCGGGGTTCGTGGTGTTGATGCGCCCACCCTGAACAGTAAAGTCGCCGATCTTTTGTTTGCGGCCACCGCGCAACGGTAGCGACGGCAAGAACCTGCCAAAACCCTGCGGGCGTTCCTTGGCGCTTTTTTCTTCCAGAACGGCGCAGAAAATTCGCGTCAGGTCACCGACGTCTTTTGAGCATAAAAAATAGTGCCGCATGAACCGTTCAACAGCGCGACTGCCCTTGCGGTCCTTATACCCCATGCGTTGGGCAAGCTTTTCCTGCACATCAAATGTCAAACGTTCTTCCGGGCGGCCGGCCAGAAAATGCAAATGGCAGCGCGTTGTCATGAAAAATGCCTGGGCGCGGCGGAACTGGCGTGCCTCTGTCATGGTCAGGACGCCTTCGCGGACAAGGTCGCTTGCCTCTTCAACGCCCATGACCCACTTGCCGATCCAGTACAGGGTTTGCAGATCGCGTAGGCCGCCCTTGCCCTCTTTCAAATTCGGCTCAACCAAATAACGCGTGTCGCCCATTTTTTCATGACGGGCGTCGCGTTCAGCCAGCTTTGCTTCGACAAAGCGGGTGGTGCTTTGTGGATTGACGACTTCGCTCCAATAGCGATTGTGGAAATCTTCGATGACCGCTTCATCGCCCCACAGGCCGCGCGTTTCCAGCATGGCGGTGGCGATGGTGACATCGGTGTCTGCAAGGCGGATACATTCATCAACTGACCGGGTAGCGTGGCCGACCTTCAGGCCCAAATCCCACAGGGCATAAAGCAGCCATTCAACGATGCTTTCCCCCCACGGGGTTTGTTTGTAGGGCAGCACGAACAACAGGTCGATATCGGATTCAGGGGCCAGTGCTCCGCGGCCATAACCGCCGGTGGCAACAATACCCAGTCGTTCATACTTGCTGGGGTTGGTGTTGCGATAAAGATAGTCGGTGGCGAAATCGGCCAGCACGGCAATGATTTTGTCCATCGCATCAGACATCAAATGCGCTGCGCCAATACCATCTGCAATGCCGCTGACAAGGCGTGTTTCCGCAGCGGTCCATGCGCGGGCCTTTTCATCCTTCAAAAGGGTGATCAGGGCAGGCCGAAATTTCATCGATTCTGCGCCATGTTCATCGGCCAGATCGTAAACAGCCCGCTTCAGCGCCGCCCGTTCAAGCAATACGCCTTCACCCTGACGTCCGCGACGGCGTTGGGGGCGGCTGTCCTTTGATTGAATTGCCTGATCCACTGTGTGGCTATCCTTCTTCATCCAGCAGCGCTTTAAGTTGGTAAAGCGCTTCGAGTGCATGTTTAGGTGTCATAGCATCTGGATCGATTTCACCCAATGCGTCATGCAGTTTCGCATGACCCGCATCAGCTTGCGCCGGTTGGCGCTGCATTTCAGCAGAAAACAGCGGCAGGTCGTCAATCAGCGTTGCAGGCTTGTGTGCCTGATCGCCTTCTTCAAGTGCCTTTAGAACCGTTCCGGCCCGCGAAATCACTGCCGGGGGCAGCCCGGCCAACTTGGCAACCTGAATGCCATATGATCGGTCGGCGGACCCTTGGCGTACTTCATGCAGGAAGATGATATCGTCCTTGAACTCTGTCACTGCCATCGTGCGATTGGCAAGGCCCGATAACCGTTCCGTCAGCCCGGTCAATTCGTGATAGTGGGTGGCGAACAGCGCCCGCGATGTGTTCACGTCATGCAAGTGTTCGACCGCTGCCCACGCAATCGACAGCCCGTCAAAGGTTGCTGTGCCACGTCCGATTTCATCCAGAATAACCAGCGAGCGTGGCCCTGCCTGATTTAGGATGGCGGCGGTTTCCACCATTTCAACCATAAAGGTTGACCGCCCCCGCGCCAGATCATCAGCGGCACCCACGCGAGAGAACAGCCGATCCACGACGCCGATATGGGCGCCATCTGCAGGCACGTAAGAGCCCATCTGTGCCAAAATCGCGATCAGCGCGTTCTGCCGTAGGAAGGTTGATTTACCGGCCATGTTCGGCCCGGTCAGCAACCACAGGCGCGGCGCATCGGCCTTGTCGGCGCTAAGGTCGGCGTCATTGGCAACAAAATCAGCCTGACTGTCGGCGGCCAGTGCCGCCTCCACCACGGGGTGACGGCCCTTGTCGATGCGGAACGCCAGACTGTCATCAACGGTGGGGCAGATATAACGCTGCGTTACGGCAAGGTCTGCCAAGGCGGCGGTGACATCCAGGCGGGCAAGGGCGTCTGCGGCGGCGCTGATTGTGTCGGCGGCATCCATAACAGCGGACAGCAAATCACCGAACAGGGCCAGTTCGCGTTCCTGTGCGCCATCTGCGGCGCGGGACAATTTCTGCTCAAGCGCCCCCAGCTCAGTCGTGGTGAAGCGCACGGCATTGGCAAGGGTTTGCCGATGCATGAAGGTTTCGGCAAAAGGGTCCGCCGTCAGCTTATCGGCATTGAGGGGCGATGTTTCAACGAAATAGCCGAACACTTTGTTGTGTTTGACTTTTAATGAGTTGATCCCGGTTTCTTCGCGATAGCGCAATTGCAGCTGTGCAATGACCTGACGGCTTTCGTCACGTAGTTGGGTCAGCTCATCAAGGGGGGCGTCATATCCCCGTTTGATAAAACCGCCATCACGCGCCAACAAAGGCACATCAAAATCAAGCGCCCGCACCAATAAATCGGCAAGCTGTACCGGCGGGGCCTGAAGCGTATCGCGCACCTGTTGCAACAATGTGGGCAGGGGTTCAGGTTCGTCAGTGCGGCCCGGTTCCTGCGGCGGTGTTGATAACAGGGCGGCAAGCTCAAACCCCTGTCCCAGCCCGTCACGGATGGCGGCAAGGTCGCGCGGCCCGCCCCGGTCAAGCGATAGGCGCGACAGGGCGCGCGCCATATCGGGCAGGGATTTCAGTGTGGTGCGCACTGTCATGCGCAGACTTTCATAATCTACGAACAGCCCCACGGCCTGTTGGCGTCCGTGAATGGCATCAAGGGCGGTTAACGGTTCTGCCAAATCGGCGCCTAACAATCGTGCGCCCGGCCCGGTGACGGTTTTATCGATGACGGATAACAGGCTGCCGCGCCGTTCGCCGCCCAATGTGCGGGTCAGTTCAAGATTGGCGCGGGTGGCGCGGTCCATCGCCAATGGCCCGCTCCTGCCAATTCCGCGGGCAGTTCCGCCACCTGCATCCGGGCCAGCATGATCATTGCGGCGTGGCGGTTTCAATTGTGGGCGTTTGCCCTTTTGCGTCAGGTCCAGATAATCCAGCACCGCGCCAAGGGCCGCCTTTTCAGCCCGGCCCAATTCACCGAACCCATCCAGTGTTTTCAACCCATAGGCTGCGGCGATGCGGCGGTCAGCGCTTTGCGTTGCAAAGTGGCTGGGGGCCAGAACAGTCATCCGTTCGGCCATATCAACCAGCCCATCGGTCAGGGCGCTATCGCCCCGTGCGCTTTCGCTGACCAGAATTTCACCGGGATCAAGGGCGGCCAACATGCTTGCCAGCTCCCCCGCGGGCAGGCAAGCCAGACGCACGTCACCGGTTGAAAGATCAAGGGCGGCAAGGCCGACCTCATCCTCTGCCGCGATGCGGGCCGTGGCAGCAAGATAGTTGTGCTGGCGGGCATCAAGCAGCGTGTCTTCGGTGATGGTGCCGGGGGTGACGATGCGGACCACTTCGCGCGCAACGACGGATTTTGAGCCACGCTTCTTTGCCTCTGCCGGGTTTTCGGTCTGCTCGCAAATCGCAACCCGGTGCCCCTTGGCGATCAGCCGCTGCAAATAGGCTTCTGATGAATGCACGGGCACGCCGCACATGGGAATGTCGTCGCCCTGATGCTTGCCCCGTTTGGTCAGCACAATATCCAGCGTTGCGGCGGCTTTTTCCGCATCGGTGAAGAACAGCTCGTAAAAATCGCCCATACGATAAAACAGCAAATCGTTCGGGTGATCGGCCTTGATAGACAGATATTGCGCCATCATCGGTGTGATGGGGGCGTCTTTGGCAGGCTTTTCAGCCTTTTGCGGTGATTTCGGTGTGGCGTTCATAAATGATGCGTGCTGTGCGGCCAAACAAACAAATGTGGCGGTGAAAGAACAGGGCATGACCCTAATCTGCTTTTGCCCGTGCGGCAATGCGGCAATGCCAATAAGGCGCAGAAAGCCGGGATTTTGGCCACAGAAGCGGCGGGGGTGGTTGCATAGGGGGCGGATCATGGCTAAAAGCTGCCAACCTATCCATTTTCCGGGCTTTTTGCCCGCTTAAGGACCGCATTCCATGTCAGGCGACAAGAAAACACAATTTACCGATCAGGAAGCCCTGCGCTTTCACTCACAAGGCCGCCCGGGCAAGATCGAAATTGTGCCGACCAAACCCATGGCGACACAGCGCGATCTTTCACTGGCTTATTCGCCGGGTGTGGCGGTGCCGGTGCGCGCCATCGCCGAACAGCCTGACAGCGCCTATGATTATACCGCCAAGGGCAATCTGGTCGCCGTGATCTCAAACGGGACGGCCATTCTGGGCCTTGGCAATTTGGGCGCGCTGGCGTCCAAGCCTGTGATGGAAGGCAAGGCGGTGCTGTTCAAGCGGTTTGCCGATGTGGATTCCATTGATCTAGAGCTTGATACAGAAGACGTCGATGTCTTCGTCAACGCTGTGCGGCCCTTGGGGCCAAGTTTTGGCGGCATCAACCTTGAGGATATCAAGGCCCCTGAATGTTTCCTGATTGAGGATCGCTTGCGCGAGGATATGGATATCCCCGTTTTCCATGACGACCAACATGGTACGGCGATTATTTCTGCTGCCGGGTTGATCAATGCGCTCGACCTGACGGGGCGTAACATCAAGGACACCAAGATCGTTGTAAACGGTGCCGGCGCTGCGGGTATTGCGTGTCTTGAATTGATCAAGGCAATGGGCCTGCCCCATGACAACGCCATCCTGTGCGATTCAAAAGGTCCGGTTTATCAGGGCCGTACCGAAGGGATGAACCAGTGGAAATCTGCCCACGCGGTCAACACAGATGCACGCTCCCTCGCTGAGGCGGTCAAGGGTGCTGACGTCTTTTTGGGTCTGTCGGTCAAGGGGGCCCTGACGCCCGAAATGCTGGACACGATGGCAGAAAAGCCGATCATTTTCGGCATGGCCAATCCTGACCCGGAAATCACCCCCGAAGATGCCAAGGCTGTACGCCCTGATTGTATTGTTGCCACAGGCCGGTCTGATTATCCCAATCAGGTCAATAATGTTTTGGGCTTCCCTTATATTTTCCGTGGCGCGCTGGATGTGCGTGCCCGCACGATCAATGACGAAATGAAGATCGCTGCGGCCGAAGCATTGGCCGCGCTGACCCGCGAAGATGTGCCTGACGAAGTAGCCTCAGCCTATGATGGTGCGCGGCTGCGCTATGGGCCTGACTATATTATTCCGGTGCCGTTTGACCCGCGCCTGATCAGTCACATCCCCCCTGCCGTTGCCAAGGCAGCGATGGACACGGGTGTGGCGCGCAAACCGATTGTTGACCTTGAAGGCTATGCACAGGAACTGGCAACCCGGCTTGATCCGACAGCCGGCCAGTTGCAGGCCATCATGCAAAAAGTGCAGGCCAAGCCCAAGCGCGTTGTCTTTGCCGAAGGCGAAGAAGAACGCACGATCCGCGCGGCGCTTGCCTATCGTGATTTGGGTCTGGGTGAACCGATCCTGATCGGGCGTGAAGAGGTGATCCACGAAACGATTGAAGAATTGGGGATCGAGGCTGCCTATTCGCTTGAAATTGCGAACGCTGCAACCTCGCCCAACAATGAACGTTACACAGACTTCCTGTATGAACGGTTGCAGCGTCATGGCTATTTGCGCCGTGATGTGGCCCGGTTGGTCAATAATGATCGCAACATTCACGGTGCCTGCATGGTTGCCATGCGCGATGCCGACGGGATGGTCACGGGGCTGACGCGCCCTTATGCGCAGGCATTTAGCGAAGTCAGCAAGGTGATTGACCCAAAACCCAACACCCGTGTGATCGGTGTGTCGGTCATCTTGTCAAAGGGCAAAACCGTCTTTGTCGCTGACACAAACATTCATGAAATGCCGTCCGGTGAAGAGCTGGCGGATATTTCAGAAATCGCCGCATCAGTGGCCCGCCGTTTCGGGCATGAACCGCGCGTGGCTTTGTTGTCCTATTCCAACTTCGGGACGCCCCCGACCGAACGGACAGAGAAAACCCGCAATGCGGTCAGCATTTTGGAAGACCGTCTGGTTGATTTTGAATTTGATGGCGATATGGCACCCGATGTGGCGCTGGACCCAGAACTGATGAAAATTTATCCGTTCTGCCGTCTGTCAGGTCCGGCCAATGTACTGGTCATGCCTGCGGTTCACGCGGCATCAATCTCTGCCAAGCTGTTGCAGGAACTGGGCGGGGCCACCATCATGGGGCCATTGCTGATCGGGCTTGAACGGCCAGTGCAGATCATGCCGATGAACGCAAGCGTGTCAGACATCGTGTCAATCGCGACGCTGACAGCCTATGATCTGGGCGCTGATCTTTGATGATTATCGCAAATGCGTAGTCCGTCCGTCGCTTGCGGACGGATCTAAACCGCATTTGAGAAAATGATCTAACCCAATCCTTGTGGATCAACCTTATAAAGCGCGCTGCAAAATTGGCAGGTGGCGTGGATCATGCCGTCCGGTTCTACCATGTCGGCCAATTCGTCTTTGCCGAATTGAACAAGTGTGGCTGTGATCTTCTCTTCACTGCACCGGCAGGTCCGCTGCAATGTTTGCGGGTCATAGGCGATGACGCCATCTTCATGGAACAGACGGAACAGCAGATCATGACCGGATAGGTTGGGGTCGGTCACCTCATCAGCACTGATCGTATTGGCCAGCGCTTCGATACGGGTCCAGTTTTCCTTTTCGTCCACCATGGCCTGACTGCCGGGGGCCGCCAGATGCTGCACAAGCAAGCCACCGGCGCGCCAGCCTGCATCCTGTCCTTCAACCTTGACGGTTGATAGATCAAGCACGGTAGGAATTTGTTCGGAGCTGCGGAAATAGGCCCGCGCGGAATCGGCGACTGTCTTCCCTTCGATGGGGACAACGCCCTGATAGCGGTTCATCTTCTGGTCAGGCTTTGTCTTGGGATCAATTGTGATTACCATATAGCCCTGTTTCATCATGCCCATGAAGCTGGGCGACTTGCCCAACAGCCCCAAAATATCGGGGTCAAACTGGGCATAGCCGCGCAACAGGCCAACGCCGTCTTCGTCGCTGTTATGTTCATAATCAGCAACAACCATGGTCAGCGCGCCCTTGCCGCGAGCCTGTACGGTCAAGGTGCCGTCAAATTTCAGCTGGCTGCCCATCAGGGCTGCCAATGCCAGTGCGTCACCCAATATACGGGCGACCGGGTCGGGGTAGGCATGGGTGCCCAAAATCTCGTTAATGACCGGGCCTAGACGGACAAGGCGTCCGCGTGCCTCTGCCCCCTCAACCTGAAAGGGCATGGAAAAATCATGCTTGCCTGCATCGGGATTATTCATGACTTGTCTGCCATCTTGTCGATTTCATTTGCACACCAGACCAGAATAGATTTCTGGGCATGTAGGCGGTTTTCCGCTTCGTCAAACACAACGCTTTGCGGGCCGTCGATCACGTCGGCGGTAACCTCTTCGCCCCTGTGGGCAGGCAGGCAATGCATGAACAACGCGTCTTTATTGGCGGCGGCCATTAGCTTGCTATCAACCTGATAAGGCTTCAGCAGATTGTGACGGCTGGCGGCATCCTTGTCGCCCATACTGACCCACGTGTCGGCAACAACCAGATCGGCATTTTCAACAGCCGCATAGGGGTCGTCTATTTGTTCGAGCGTGACGAAATTCTCTTGCGCCCAGTTCTGCACCTTGTCCGACAATTTCAATTGATCAGGCGTTGCAACTGACAAAGTAAAGTCAAGCAGACCTGCCGCGTGGACAAAGCTGTTGCACACATTATTGCCATCACCGACCCACGCAACCCGCGCGCCCTTGATGTCGCCACGATGTTCTTCAAAGGTTTGAATGTCGGCGACGATTTGGCAGGGGTGGCTGTCATCTGTCAGCCCGTTGATCACGGGGATGTCGGCTTTTTCAGCCAATTCCAATACATCGGCATGATCATCGGTACGGATCATGATGGCATCGACAAAGCGTGACAGAACCTGTGCCGTGTCACCAATGGTTTCACCACGGTTCAGCTGCATGTCATTGGAATTCAGGATGATGGCCTGACCGCCCAATTGATGCATGCCCACTTCAAAGCTGACGCGGGTCCGGGTGGACGGTTTGGCAAAAATCATCGCCAACATGCGACCATGCAAGGGCGCGTCGGCATCGACAGCCGCCTTGGCCCAGCCTTGGCGCGCCTGTTTGCGATTGCGTGCGTCATCAAGAATGGCGCGCAGCGCGGCCGGCGTCAGGTCGCTGATATCCAAAAAATGGCGGAAGGGCGTTGTAGCCTTGGGGGCGGTCATGATCCTATTCCGATTTACTTTCTAGTGTGGTGGCGGCCCGGTCAAGCGCGGCAATCGCCTCGCTCACTTCCGCCTCACCAATGGTCAGGGGCGGCAACAGCCGCACCACATTTTCACCGGCCCCAACGGCCAGTACTTTTTCATCCAGTAACGCTGCGACGACATCGGCGTTCAGTGCCGCGCACTCTATGCCGATCATCAGCCCTTCGCCGCGCAATCCCTTATAGACAGTCGGGTGGCTGTCGATCACAGCGCCAAGCTGCTGGCGCAGGGTGCGGGCGGTTTCCTTGACCTGTGTCAGGAAACCGGGGGCCGTCACAACATCCAGCACAGCATTGCCCACGGCCATTGCCAGCGGGTTGCCGCCAAAGGTTGACCCGTGGCTGCCTGCGGTCATGCCCTGTGCTGCATCTTGGGTGGCAAGGCAGGCCCCCATGGGGAAGCCGCCGCCAATACCCTTGGCCACAGCCATAATGTCAGGCGCGATACCGGTTTGTTCATAGGCAAACAGCGTGCCGGTCCGGCCCACGCCGGTTTGTACTTCATCAAAAATCAGCAGCAGGCCGTTGTCATCACACAGTTTGCGCAGGCCGCGCAGATAGTCGGGCTTGAACGGGCGGATGCCGCCTTCGCCCTGTATCGGCTCAATCATAACGCCGGCGGTTTCGTCGGTGATGGCGTTTTTAATAGCTTCTAGATCATCGACGGGCACCTGATCGAAGCCATCAACCTTGGGGCCAAAGCCTGCCAGATGTTTTTCCTGACCGCCTGCCGCGATGGTGGCAAGGGTCCGGCCATGAAACGCCCCTTCGACCGTGATCAGCCGATAACGTTCGGGCTGTCCGGTTGCGGACATATATTTGCGTGCGGTTTTGATGGCGCACTCGCATGCCTCTGCCCCTGAATTGGTGAAAAACACCGTGTCGGCAAAGGTCAGCGCGGTCAGCCGATCAGCCAGTTTTTGCTGGCCGGGTACCTGATACAGGTTTGAGGTGTGCCACAACTTGCCTGCCTGTTCTTGCAAGGCTGACACCAGCGCCGGATGGCCATGACCCAGCGCGTTTACCGCAATGCCGGCGCCGCAATCAAGGTATCGGTCGCCGTCAGCAGTAAAGACATAGGCGCCCTCGCCCCGCTCAAAAGCGAGGTCGTACCGTCCATATGTGGGCATGATCGCGTCCATAACCCTGATCCTATAGTGCTGGCCGCTGCAAATTTGGCGGCAAAACCGACAGAAATCTGTCCCAAAAAGGCGTCGGGCACTCCCTCAAAAAAAGAGAGCGCCCGACACGAAAGGCGGGATATTGCGCAGGGCCTGCCCCTAAGTCAAGCCCAACCGATCCGCGTGATATTAGGCCTTTAGTCGCCATCCTGACTTGAACAGTTTGTAGCACAGGGTCCACATCAGGCTGTTCAGGCCAATCAGCACCAATAATCCGGTCATAATAGACGTGTCGGCGGCACCGATAAACCCGGCCCGGAACCCGTCAATCATATAAAAGAACGGGTTGTAGGTTGAAATGGTTTGCAGCAACTCAGGCATCCGCTCAACCGAATAGAACGTGCCCGACAGGAAGGTCATGGGCATGATGATAAAGTTTGTCACCGCTGCCATATGGTCGAACTTATCGGCCCAAATGCCTGCCGCCATACCGATCAGGCTAAGCAATAGGCCGGACAGGAAGGCAAACACCACGACAACCAGCAGGTTGTGCGGCGTCATATCCACCAAAAATGTCAGCACAATACCGGTGGCCAATGCCACAACAACCCCGCGCGTGGCCCCGCCCAGCGCATAGGCGAATGTCAGTTCGCTTGGGGACAGGGGCGGCATCAAACTATCGACAATATTGCCCTGCACTTTTGAGATCAGCACAGAGGAGCTGGTATTGGCGAATGAGTTTTGCAGCACTGACATCATAATCAGGCCGGGGGCCAGAAACTGATCAAACGGCACCCCGTGAACCGGTGCGCGGCCAGTGCCGATGGCCAAGGAAAAGATTGTAAAGAACAGCAATGTGTTGACCACAGGGGCCAAAATCGTTTGCAGCCAAACATTGGCAAAGCGCAACACTTCTTTCTTATAAAGGGTCCAGACGCCCAGCCAATTCACGCGCCCGATCCGCCGCACACCAATGGGCGGAAACTCATAAGACTGCTCTGCCATACTATTTGCCTGTCTGTTCGCGCCTGCAATATAGGGCGCTTTTGAATGATGATGATTTGTCAGTGACGGCAGTTTTGTGCCGCACGCAAAAAATTGCAAGCTCTTTGACTTATCCACAGGATATTGTGGGTGGTCCACTGGAAAATACGAGATATTGTGATATACTCCTAGATATTGGTGGTCTTGGGGATCGCAGGGGCGGTGTCGCCCGATGCTGGACCACCTGGCAGATTTAAGGGAGAGAGACATGTCCTGGACAGATGACCGCGTTACCCTGTTGCGTAAATTGTGGGGCGATGGCTTTTCAGCCAGTCAGATCGCGAATGAGTTGGGCGGGGTTACCCGCAATGCCGTGATCGGCAAGGCACATCGGTTGGGCCTGTCTGGTCGCCCCAATGCCAATCGCGGTGGCGGCAGTCGCCCGCGCGCCGAACGCGCCCGCAAGGCAGAACCGTCACGGCCCAGCTTTAATGCCGGGCAGGTTATGGCCCAACAGCAGGCACAGCAGCCGCAAACCGGCGCCGTTGTCGGCAATCTGGCCCTGAAACAACAGCAGGAAGCCCGGATTGACGAAGCGGCCCTTAGCCAGCCTTATGGCGTTGTTGAGGTGGAGCCGTTGGAGATTGCGCCCGGCGAGGGCGTCAGCCTGCTCGATTTGAATGAACGGACATGCAAATGGCCGATCGGTCATCCCGGCGATGATGACTTCCAGTTTTGTGGCAAGAAGGCGACCGTTGGTCATTCCTATTGCGACCATCACTGCAACATGGCCTACCAGCCCGCCCGCAGACGCTAGGCGCACTGCGCTAGGGTGAGCGGCACAAACAAACAAAAGCCGCCGGCCCGCAAAAGTTTCCAAGATGCCTCGCAACGAATGGTGCGGGGCATTTTTGTTGCGCCAATTTGCTGTCGCGTGAGGTTTCCCCTTGCGCGCGGGCCCAAACCGCATTAGGTCATGCAGACGGCCTTGCGATGCGGGTGTAGCTCAATGGTAGAGCAGCAGCTTCCCAAGCTGACGACGAGAGTTCGATTCTCTTCACCCGCTCCAAATCCTTATTCAGCCAGACTTTTCCCTGCTTTCTTGCTTCCTGACTTCGGTAAGCGCCGTCGCCATTAGCCCCGCTGGAACCGCGACAATCCCCAGTCCCAGCATCAACATGAAGAATGTAAAAACCTTGCCGCCCATCGTTATCGGATACACATCCCCATAGCCAACCGTGGTTAGGGTGGCAACAGCCCACCATAGGCTGTGTGGTATCGATGGGAACTGTTCTGGTTGCGCGGCGTGTTCAAAATAGTAGATGCCAACGGCTGACAAATACAGCATGGCAATAGTTGCTAGAACGAACAGAATAATCTCTTCCTTGGCAATCATAAGCGCGCGACCGAACCGATCGATTGCCTTTGTGTAACGGTTAAGTTTCAGAAGCCTGAATATGCGCACTAATCGCACCAACCTTATAGAGCGGACATCGAAACCAAGACTTAGGTAAAATGGCGCAATGGCGATCAGGTCTATCAATCCGTAAAAGCTGAAAACATATTTCAGTTTTGGTCGAGACGTTGCAACACGAAGCGAATATTCGATGGTGAACAGCACGGTCACTACGATTTCTGATACCTCCAAGAACTGAACGGCCGTTGGTGAAAGATTTGGCAATGTTTCGATTGTCAGCGTCAGGACAGAATATAGAATAAGGGCAATCGTCGCCCAGTCGAAAAGCTTGCCCCCTAAGGTGTCGTTCTTCTGTACGATATCTGTGAGTTTCATGGTGACCTCCCGCTTTGGCTGAATCATATCCTGCGTTTCTGCGTCAGACCAGCACTCAACTAATGTTGCTATGCGTTGAATTTTCGGGAAACTTTCCCCCTAACCCCCTGAAAACATTGACCCGGAACAGACCTGCGGAGATTCCGTGTGCTGCGACGCAATTGGCGCTTGACCATAAAACCGACCAGTCGGTATGGTTTCGCGAAATTTGAAGTTGGGACCAATACGGACTGTGGGGTCATATCTGTGTCACCGGTAGCGAAACAAGCGCGCGGCGAAGAAACAAGGCAACGCCTGATTGAGGCGGCGTTCGCGCTTGTGCATGAGCGCGGCTATCGCGGCACCTCTTTGGATGAGATTTTGAAACGCGCCGGGGTCACCAAGGGCGGGCTCTACCACCATTTCACTGACAAGCATGATCTGGTCATGACCGCGTTTGAGCAGCAGGTCCGCGCCTTTTTGGAAGATCATTGGTTTGCCTATCTGCGCCGGCCGGGCGATCCGCTGGATAATGTGCAGGCCTCAATCCGCACCTATATCGACAATACGGATATGAACACGCTGCGCCTTGGCTGCCCGATCAACAATCTGATTCAGGAAATGGCGGCGAGTGACGAGCCGATGCGCCTGATGTTGAAGGGCCTGCTGGACGAATGGCGTATTGAGATCAAGAACGCGCTGACCCGTGGGCTTGCTGAAGGTTACATCGCGCCGGGCCTTGATATTGATGGCATGGCCGCGCTGATGGTTTCGACCCATCAGGGGGTCATGGGCACCATGAAGGCGGCGCTGACTTTTGAACATGCAGAAATGAATTATCGCGGATTTGTTACATTTGCCAATTCCATGCGCACCGATCCCCGGTTGGGTGATCTGGCGCAGGACAATGCGGGGGAACACGCATGAATAATATGATCACATCCTATGCCCGAAATATCATCCGCTATCGGTGGGCGGTTCTGGCGCTGTGCTTTGTTGTGTTGGGGGCGGTTGGTTTCGGCGCGTCCAAAATCACATTCAACAGTGATTACCGCTATTTCTTCTCGGACAAGAATCCCAACCTTGCAGCATTCTTGCAGTTGCAGCGTACTTATGCAGCACCGGACACGGTGATCTGGTTGGTGAAGCCCAAAACTGATGATCTGAAGGTTACTGATCAACGCGTTGTCGAGGCGATTTATAATCTGACCGAAGAAGCGTGGCAGTTGCCCGGTGCGTTGCGCGCAGATTCAATTACAAATTACCAACATACCGAAGCTGATGAAGATGATTTGATCATCGGTGATCTGGTGCCTGATCCGTCCTATGTCACACCACAGGAAAGCGCGCGCATCACAGATATTCTGTTGAACGAACCGCTGGTCATCAATCGATTGATCAATCCTGATCTGTCAGCTGCCGCCATTGTGGCGCGGGTCAATAGTGATGACCACAGCGCGACAGAAACTGATCAGGTCAATTATTCCCAAGCCTTGGTCGAAAAATACAGCAAGCTTTATCCTGATATCGAGTTCCGCTCGACCGGGTCGGTTTATCTTTCCTACTCATTCTCATCCGTTGCGCAGAACGATATCGCAACCTTGTCCCCCGCCATGTATTTGATCATCACATTCTGTGTGTGGTTGTTGATCAGGTCCGCAACCGGCACATTGTCTGCGATGGCGGTCGTTGCCTTCGCGACCATGGGCGCGATGGGATCAATGGGGTGGCTTGGTATTCCGTTGACGCCGCCCAGTTCCGGGGCGCCGACGATTATTCTGACAGTAGCGGTTGCCGATGCGATCCATATCCTTGTCACCATGTTGGTTGAAATGCGACGAGGGGCGAACAAGGAGGAGGCGCTGATTGAATCCATGCGGATCAATTTCGGGCCTGTTTTCTTGACCTCTATCACCACGGCAATCGGGTTCTCGACCTTTAACTTTTCTGATGCGCCGCCCTTCCACGATCTTGGCAATATTTCTGCCATGGGCGCATTGTGGGCGTGGGTGTTCTCAATCACATTATTACCGGCGCTGATTGCTGTGCTGCCGATTACGGCGAAAGCCTCTGTCGTGAAACAGTCCGACTTTATGGAACGGTTGGCCGGTTTTGTTGTGGCGCATAAACGCGTGTTGGTTATCGCCAATTTGGCCTTGGTGACCGTGTTGGCCGGGATGATTCCGACATTGGAAATCAATGACCGCTTTGTTGAATATTTTGATGAACGGGTGCAGTTCCGCCGTGACACTGATTACATGGCTGAACAGATGACGACCATCTACCAAATCCATTATTCCATGGGGGCGGGTGAAGCAGATGGCATCAGTGATCCTGATTACATGATGCGGTTGGAAAACTTTGCCAATTGGATGCGTGCCCAGCCTGAGGTGATGAACGTCAGCGCGATTACCGATATTATGAAGCGGTTGAACAAAAGCATGCATGCGGATGACCCATCCTATTACCGTGTGCCCGAAAGCCGGGAAATGAATGCGCAGTTCCTGCTGTTATATGAAATGTCATTGCCCTACGGCATGGACCTGACTGACCAGATCAATGTGGACAAGTCAGCCACCAAGTTCACGGCGACATTGCATCAGATCAGCACGAAGGAGCTGACTGAACTGCAAACCCGCGCCGATGCATGGCTGGAAGAAAACGGCCTGCCGCTGATGCGCGTGACCCCTGCGGGGCAGGCGGTGATGTTCGGCTATATCGGCAAGACCAACCTGGTTACCATGGTGAAGGGCACCCTTGTGGCGCTGGTGTTGATCTCAATCATTTTGATCTTTGCGCTGCGTTCGCTTCGTCTTGGGTTGGTGTCGTTGGTGCCCAATCTGGCCCCGTCGATTGCCGCGTTTGGTATTGTCGCCTTGGTGTTCCATGACATCGGGATGTGGGGGTCGTTTGTGACGGCGACCGCATTGGGATTGATCGTGGATGCGACGGTTCACATTCTGTCGAAATATCGCATTGCCCGTGAAGAAAAAGGGTACAGCGCCGAACAGGGGGTCAGCTATGCCTTTGCCAGTACCGGCACGGCCCTTTGGGTGTCCAGCTTTGTTTTGATCGTCGGCTTCCTTGTGTTGAGCTATTCGCCGTTCTTGGTGAATGCCCGCATGGGATTGGTTGTCGCCATCACAATCGTTCTGGCGCTGATATTCGACTTCCTGCTTTTACCGGCCTTGCTGGTTTATGTGGATGCCCGCAAAAAACGCGGCCCGCAGCAAACTGAAGGCCAATCACCAAATTCTACCCCTACTGCTTCGCCCGCCGAATAGGAGGCTTTGATGCTTACACGTACACTTTTAACTGCGTCACTTATTGTGGGTCTTGCCGCCCCTGTGATGGCTGAAATCCCCGCAAACATTGCGGCTGAATCTGACCCTGTTGCCAAGGGGTTGTTGATTGCCCAAGAAAGCGACGCCCGCAATTCGGGATATGTTGATTCAGAATCCGATATGAAGATGCTGTTGACCAATCAACATGGTGATACTGCTGAACGGACCATGCGCCAGCGGGTATTGGAAAACCCCGATCCTGCCGACGGTGACAAAAGCCTGATCGTTTTTGACAATCCGCGCGATGTGAAGGGGACGGTTATGTTGACCTATGCCCATCATCTTGACCCGGATGACCAGTGGCTTTACCTGCCGTCGATCAAAAAGAAAAAGCGCATCAGCTCTGCCAACAAGTCCGGCCCGTTCATGGGGTCAGAGTTTGCCTATGAGGACCTGGCTTCATCTGAAATCCAGAAATACAGCTATAAGTTTTTGCGTGACGAGCCTTGCGGCGGCGCAGAGGTGGCGGAGCGGACATGCCATGTGGTAGCGCGCTATCCGTTATATGAACGGTCAGGTTATACCAAGCAGGTCGTTTGGATTGACACGGTTGATTATCAGCAGCGCAAGGTTGAGTTTTATGACCGTCAGGATGCCCACCTGAAAACCCTGAAAGTGACTGAGTACTACCTGATCAATGACAGGTTCTGGCGGCCAGCGCGTTTTTATATGGTCAACCACAAAACTGGCAAACACACCGAACTTGTGTGGACATCCATCAAACTTGGCGTCGGATTGAACGATGCTGATTTCAATAAATCACGCCTTGGCTCTATCAGGTAACACCATCATGACACGATCGATTATCAGCGCAGCGTGCGCCGCTGTGGTTTCTTTGTGCGGCCTGACCGCTTCTTTAACAGCGGTTATACCGGCGGCTTATGCCGATGGCATTGAATGGGAATATGAAGGTTTGGCAGAGGTTGAGGGGCGCCATTTTTCAGCGTCGGACAATCCTCGCGGGCTGGACAGGACGCGCTGGTCCGTGTCGGGCGAAGTGACGGTGGATGCCTATGCGGACCGTGACAATCCCCATATGCGCCTGACAGTTTTCGGGCGGCACGACCCGTTTGATGACCGCCGCAGTCATTTGGATGTGCGCGCAGCCTTTGTGGAATATCTGTGGGACAGTGATGCGTTAAGCGGCGATGTGAAGGTCGGTCTTGATAAGGAATTTTGGGGTGTGCTGGAAAGCGCACATCTGGTCGATATCATCAACCAAACTGATTTTGTCGAGTCGATTGATGGCGAAGACAAGCTGGGTCAACCGATGGTGCAGCTTGGCATTGGCAGCGAATGGGGCACTGTGCGCCTATTCGTGATGCCCTATTTCCGGGAACGGACCTTCCCCGGATTTGAAGGACGCCCCCATCCGGGTATTACGATTGATCCGCATCGGGTGACTTATGAATCCAGCCGCGAAGAAAAACATGTGGATGTCGCCTTGCGATATTCCCATGTGATCGGTGATTGGGATGTGGGCCTGTCGCATTTTGACGGGACCGCCCGCGCCCCGCAAATCCAACCGACTGTTGTTGGCTTTAATGGCCGGCAGCCAATTATCGCCTTTGTGCCGTTTTACGCGCAGCTGTCGCAAACCAGCTTGGACCTGCAGGCCACAAAGGGCGCATGGTTGCTGAAGCTTGAGGCGCTGACAAAGGAAGAACTGGGCGCGCGCCATGAACAAGGCGGCCTTGGCTTTGAATATACCTTGTATGGGGTTTTGGACAGCGATGCGGACCTGGGTCTGGTTGGTGAATATTTGTGGGACGAACGGTCCAAGCCTGCCGACAACGCGTTTGACAATGATGTGTTCGCCGGGATCCGCTATGCACTGAATGATGTGCAATCAACCAGCGTGTTGCTGGGCGGTATTTTCTACCTTGATGGCGATGCGATTTCCTTGGCGGTGGAGGCTGAAACCCGTTTGGGTGATGCGGCCCGCCTAACGGTTGAATATCGTGGCATCAGTCAGGTGAACCCAACTGACCCACTGGCAGCATTTGCGGATGACGACTTCCTGGAAATTCGTCTGGGCCGGTTCTTCTAGAACCACCCAATCCCCCAGTTGTTATCCTTCACCTCAAATGGGTTCTGGTCCTGCTCACCTTCGCAGCCGGACGATCTATTTGCGGTGAAGTGAATATTTAGTGGCGGAAGTGGCGCATTCCGGTCATGACCATGGCAAGGCCCGCTTCGTCCGCAGCGGCGATAACTTCTTCATCGCGCATGGACCCGCCGGGCTGGATAACGGCAGTTGCGCCTGCTTCGGCGGCGGCCAACAGGCCATCGGCAAAGGGGAAGAATGCGTCTGAGGCAACAACGCACCCCTTGGTCAGGGTTTCGCTCAGGCCCGCTTCCTTGGCGGCATCCTCTGCCTTACGGGCCGCAATGCGGGCACTGTCAACGCGGCTCATCTGTCCGGCACCGACGCCAACCGTGGCACCGTCCTTCACATAGACGATGGCGTTTGATTTCACATGTTTGGCAACGCGGAACGCCATGCGCAGATCAGCCATTTCCTGATCACTGGGCGCGCGTTTGGTCACGACCTTCAAATCCAATGCGTCAACGGTGCCGCTGTCGCGTGATTGCACCAACAGCCCCCCGGCAAGCGTCTTGGCAGTCAGGCCAAGGGATGTCGGGTCGGGCAGCCCGCCGGTGACCAGCAGGCGTAGGTTTTTCTTTTTGGCGATGATTTCCTTGGCCGCCTCGTCAGCGTCCGGGGCGATAATCACTTCTGTAAAGATGCCAGAGATAGCCTCGGCAGTTGCCGCGTCCAGCTTTTGATTGGCTGCGATAATGCCGCCAAAGGCACTGACCGGATCGCACATCAATGCCTTTTCATAGGCTGCAACAAGGCTTTCGCCCGTGGCAACGCCGCAGGGATTGGCGTGTTTGATGATGGCGATGGCGGGGCTAAGGGCCGGGTCAAATTCGCTGACCAGCTCAAACGCCGCATCAGTGTCGTTCAGGTTATTGTAGCTTAGCGCCTTGCCCTGAATTTGGGTGGCGGTGGCAACACCGGCGCGCGGCGGTGTGGTTGTGTAGAAGGCCGCTTCTTGATGGGGGTTTTCGCCGTAACGCAATACCTCTGAACGAGTGCCCGAAAGCGTCAACCGTTCGGGGAATGTGTCGTTCAACTCACCCGCAAACCAAGTGGAAATGGCACTGTCATAGGAGGCGGTGCGGGCATAGGCCTTGGCCGCCAGACGCTTGCGGAAATCATGATTGGTTGCGCCATCATTGGCATCAAGACCGGCAATCAACTCATCATAATCAGCTACGTCGGTCACAATGGCGACCGAACGGTGATTTTTCGCGGCAGAGCGGACCATGGCCGGGCCGCCAATATCAATATTTTCAATCACAGTGTCAAAATCCGCGCCCTTGGCGACGGTTTCTTCGAACGGGTAAAGGTTCACCACAACCAGATCGATGGCACCAATATCATGGTCTGCCATTGATTTTAGATGATCATCATTGTCCCGCAGGGCCAAAAAGCCGCCATGCACCTTGGGATGCAATGTCTTGACCCGGCCATCCATCATTTCGGGGAAGCCGGTATAGTCAGACACTTCGCGGACGGGCACGTCATTGTCTGCCAGCATCTTGGCTGAGCCACCTGTGGACAGGATTTCGACGTTGCGTGCGGCAAGGGCGCGGCCCAATTCGACAAGGCCCGACTTGTCAGAAACGGAAATCAGGGCGCGCTTGACGGGAACTAGATCAATCGACATGGCTTGGGTCTCTTTTTCGGAAATGCGTGGCTTGCGTGTGTGAGTGGTTAGTGAGGGAGCTATCATAGCCTGATCGGTGCGCAAACGAGACTAAACGTCCCTTTTTTGTGCGAGCGCTTTCCTATTCGGGCGCTATTTGTCTTTCGGGGCCTCACCAGCTGCATCTGATGCGGGCTTTGACTTGTCAAAACGGCCCAATCGCCACCGAAGGGCGATGCCATCCAGCGTCAGCGGTACGGTCAGGCGGATCATTTTGCCGGCGCGCGGCTTTTCGGGAAAGGCGCGGACAGCCCCCGCATAGGCCGATTCATCAAGAGTGAGTGTGGCGTGGCGGGCCTCAAACGACCAACCGGGGCCGCTGGGCGGGTTTAACAAGACCATGCCGCCTGATCCGGTCATGCTGGTGGCCACTGTCGGGTGCAGGTGGAACAGAATATCGACCGTGGGGGCGGGTTCACCTGCTGAGAGGGCGCGATCCAAGGCATCGCGACATTTCTGGGCGGTCTTGCTGTCTGCGGGGATCAAACGATCCTCGGCCCTGATGTCGCCGCCGTCAGAATCCATATAGATGTCGCGTTCATGCAGGAAGCCGTGGCTGTTGGCCCAGCCATCATGCTGAACTGATAGCATGGTTATGCCGTCCTGTTCCAACCGGTTCAGTTTCACATCTGTGGGCGGGGTCAGTTGCGCCGGTCCGGTAACGTCGGTCATGGGGTCATCAGGCGCGATCATATCACTGATAGAGCTGCCATTGATGATCAACGTGGAATGGGCCGGGGTGCTGCGCAGCGCATTGTGCCAGATCGTGTCTAGCCCGTCGGGCGGGCCGATATTCACGATCAGCCGATTGCGCCCGGCGCTAAGTTCAAAACTACCCGGGGCGCTGTGCGGTAGGGTGCGATACAGGCTGCTGCGCTGGTCGGTTGCGGCCATCATCCGGGGGCTTAGCCCTTCCATCACCAGCTTGGTGCGGTTTTTTTCAACCCTTAGATAGCCTGTGTGCGGTGCCGCATTCAGCCCGCGCGCGGTGACGGCTGTTGCCTTGATGATGGCGGCGGGCGTGGCGCAGGAGTGTTCCATACTGGTGGCGGTGCTGCCCTTCATGCGCGTGGGTTTAGCCCCGTCTTTGGGCAGGCCGATACCCTGTTCGATCCCGCCATTCATCTGGGCCAAGCCGCCATCAGGCATGGTCAGCAGGCGCAACAGTGGCACCATGCGGTCCATTGTGTGCATCAGAAATTCAGGGCGGGGTAAATCGGCTGCGATCAAAACCTGATAAAGACAGGCAAGGTCAGCAAGGATCAGGCTGATTTGTTGCGGGCAGCCGCTGACATGGCCGCCATCAGCCAAGATCTGACGCTCCAACTCTTTCTCCAGCAGCGTCATGGCCCGTTCGACCTGCTTTGGATTTTTAGCGATGACAAGCCCAACCAAAATCAGCGCGATGGCCCCGGTGATCCGGTCCGCACCATCGGGCAGCCAAGACCATTGTTTTTGCAGGTGCCGCGCCTGTTGCCAGCATGAGCTTAACAGGCGGGAACGGTACACAGGTTCCGACTGGTGGATCAGCAGCCGCAAATGGGTTAACCAGCTGACCAGCCTGCGGGCGGTGACCGCAGGGGCCCATGCTGTTTGATCAACGGTTTCACCAAATTCGGTCAGCCAATTTTCCGTCAACCCGCGTGTATAGCGCATGGCTGCGGTGGGCGGTGCCCCCGGGGCGGTGTCGCCCGCATCATGGGCGGCCGCAAAATGGGGCAGCCAGCCAAAGGAATGCAGCCCCATCCGGGCGGCGTCGGCGTTCCTGCTGATACTGTCAATATGTTGCCACGGGGTTGTGCCGCGCAGGGTCAGTCGCTGGCCACCAATCATCCAATTGCCGGTAAACATTTCGTCGGCAATATCGGGATCACCGGGAAAGGGCCAGCTTGGAATAAATTCGATCAGGTCTGAATGGGTGCCCTTTAACCGCCAGCGATAAAACCCGCTGCCTTGCCAAAGGCGCGAGACGCTGCGCACGGGCATGTCCCAAAATTCCTGCCACAGCGCACGACGAATGGCGGGCTGGCTGCCACCCAGCATCAGTCCCAACCACCCTTTCGGTGCGCTTGTCGTCATATGCTAATCAGCCATCACCGCGAATGGTGGCAATATTGCTGGCATAGGCTGCGGGGCCACCCTTGAAGGTGGCGCTGCCCGCGACCAGCACATCGGCACCTGCATCAATGACGCGTGGGGCGGTATCAAAATTCACGCCGCCATCAACTTCAAGATCGATGGGCTTGCCGATGTCGTCAATGCGTTTGCGGATGGCTTCGATTTTGGGCAGGGCGCTTTCGATAAAGCTTTGCCCGCCAAAACCGGGATTGACACTCATCACCAAAATCAGGTCCAGCTCCTCAATCACATGATCCAACACGTTCAACGGTGTGCCGGGGTTCAGTGACAGGCCTGCCTTGGCCCCCAATGATTTGATGGTCTGGATGGACCGATGCACATGGGGGCCCGCTTCAGGATGGATGGTGATGATGTCGGCGCCAGCCTCGACAAACCCTTCGATAAAGGGGTCGGCAGGGGCAATCATCAAATGACAATCAAACACCTTCTTGGAATGGGGGCGCAATGATTTTACCACGTCGGCACCGATGGTGATGTTGGGCACAAAATGGCCATCCATCACATCAATATGAATATAGTCTGCGCCGGCCTCATCAATGGCGCGGACTTCTTCGCCCAGCTTTGAAAAGTCACTGGCAAGAATGGACGGGGCAATACGGATTGGCTGCGCAGAACGTGTCATAATTTCACTTTAGTCGGTTTGTTTCGTTAAACGGGCGATGAAGAACCCATCCATACCACCAATTTCCCGCCAATAATATGGCAGAAGGCGGATTTCTCCATCCGCTGTTTTGGCAGTGTCGGGCAGGGTTTTGGTTTCATCATCGGTGAATGGTGTACGGCTGATTTGGCCGTCATGGCGGGCAAGGGCGGCGGTGATTTGCGCCTCCCCCTCCTCAGGCTCAAGCGAGCAGGTGCAATAGATCAGCGTGCCGCCGGGCTTCAGCATGGTCAGTGCGTGATCCAGCAAACCTGCCTGTAACTTGGTTAGGGCCTTGATCTCCTTCGCACCTTTGATGTGGGGCAAATCAGGATGGCGGCGGATGGTGCCGGTGGCGCTGCATGGCGCGTCGAGCAAGATGGCGTCATAAGGGTCATCCGCTTCAAACACCAAGGCGTCAGCGGTGATCAGTTCAGCCCCAAGCGCCGTGCGGTCGAGATTTTCTTCCACACGTTCCATCCGGCTGTCATTGATGTCGAGCGCGGTGACGCTTGCGCCCATGGCGGCAAGCTGCATGGTCTTGCCCCCCGGTGCAGCGCATAGATCAAGCACGCGTGTCCCCGGTGCCGGGTTCAAAAGACGTGCAGGCAGGGCTGCGGCCCAGTCCTGTACCCACCAATCGCCAGCCTCAAACCCCGGCAGGCCGGTGATGGCCCCGCCTGATTTGCGGCGCAATGTGCCAAGGGGCAGTGGTTCTGCCGCAAGGTCAAGTTCAGGGGCGTCAGGTTTTGGCGTGATGTCGAGCGGCGCTTCGGCCAAATGTTGTGCCGCAATGCTGCGGGCCTGATCAGCACCATAGGTTTTGACCCAGCGGTCCCAAAGCCAGTTTGGCGTATTGAGGCGGGCCGCGTCCTGTTCGGCCCGTTCTGCCTTGCCGGTTTCGCTGATCCGGCGCAACACGGCATTGACCAGCCCCGACAAGGCGGCGGAGTCGCGATCCTGTTTTGTCAGGCTAACCGCGATGGAAATTGCCGCGTGGGGCGGCGTATCCATAAAGATCATTTCGGCGGCACCCATGATCAGCGCGTGACGGGCGCGGGACGCCTTGCGCTTCAAGGGGCGCTTCAGATGGGGGGTGATCAAGGCTTCAATTTGGCCAAGGCGGCGCAATGCAGTTGAGGCAATGGCCCGGGCAAGGCCACGGTCTGGCCCCTCCAGCTCGCCCAAATGATAGGCAAGCCCATCATCAAGCGGTTTGCCTTCTTCCAGCACATGGTTGAGCAGACGCAGGGCTGCCCGCCGCGGCTTGATACCTGACGGGGGCTGGCCTCCTCGATTATTGGCACGATTATTGCCACGATTATTGGGGCCGCGCTTTTGTGGGCCGCGCTTTTGTGGGCCACGCTTTTGCTGGCCGCTTGCATTTTGATTGGGCTTGGTCATGCCCCCTTGTAAGCCCTTCAAAGGGCGAGGGGAAGCCCGCAGACGCGTGTTGATCACCGGTGGGACCATCCGCCTCCTGTTTGTTGGTGGGACTATCCGTCCTCTGTTTGTTGGTGGGACTATCCGTCCTCTGTTTGTTGGTGGGACTATCCGTCCCTTGTTCCTTTAGGGTGAGGGGCGGTATGATTGCAACATGACTGACGCAACAGATAAAAAACCCGCTGAACAGGCCACGCCGACTTTCAAAAAAGTGGCGGATCAAAAGGCTGACAAAGACGGCAAGCAGATGCCCAAGGAAATCGGCGGCACTGATGGCCCCGAACCCACCCGCTATGGCGATTGGGAGCATAAGGGCATAACGTCAGATTTTTAGGATGCCCGACTTTTAGAGTTAGCCAAAAGTCAGATAGGGCCAGAAGGGCAACTGATATTTCGGCGCATATTTCGGCCACGCCCAGCGGGGGGGTAGTGACGCAGATGGAACGCAGCCGACATCACGGATAACATATCGTTCCAAACTTTTCGGCTCGTTGCTGTCGGGTGGGCTTGTTGCTGCCCAATTGCTGTTGTCAGGAATGCCTTCAGGAAATGTCATATTTCGCCAAACATAATCCCAAGGCTGTGGAACAGGTTTGCTGCCATCTGTTGCAAATGTGACCGTCACAAGTTTCAGCGTGCCATTATTGTAAGGCATCACAATAGTGCGTTTGGCAATGCTTAACTCTGGATCATGATCGACATTGTAGTAGGTGTGTCGTGTTGCATAGGTAACGATCTTCGGAATACCTGTCTTGGCCGTGAGGGAGCGAGGAAATTCCAGAAATTCACGATGCCGTTTCCTTATTTGTTGGTCGCTGAAATTATAGCTTTCAAGATCAAGAATGCGTGGCCCGTTCCACTTGATCAGCCTTTCTGTGATTTGTTCAACAGGGTCAGTCCAGTCAATGGTCGCGTAGAAGGGATCGCCGTAGTCATTTGCCTCCATCAATCGGTCATAATAATAGAAGGAAACGTCAGCTAAACGGTTGCCCTTCTGTGCATAGATAACCGCTAATGGTGGATCAAGGTCACAAGTCAGAATCTCGAAGGCGAAGCTTGTGAAGCGCGCATTGTCCCCAATCGCAGCACGCTCGTTTCGCTTCAAGGTGAATGTTGTCCCGATCTTGGGCAGGACAACGGGGCCGGAGTGTCGGTCAAACTCCGGCGGCAGGTCTCGCCACCCTTCTTTGTCTACTATGTTTGGAAAATGCTTCAGCTTTGGGTGATTATAGGCCGGGCCGGGGATGTTCTCCCGCTCCATAATTCGTGCAGCTGCCTCACATTCAATACGGTAAGATTCCGGTAGGAATAAACATTCTGGTGCCTCAAGCTGGCGATATTGCGACCACCCCAGCAGGGCCGCTAGGCCCAGCCAGATGACTGATATGATCGCAACTTGGCGCATTTGTTCTCCTGCTTTCGACTTTGGCTATTCTAAGGCCTGCGTTTCGGCTTGGCTATATTTTGTAGAACTGATGACAGTGCGTCACTTATACTTTTCTTAAATATGCCTTTCAGGTTGCCCTGTTTTTCTGTCCCGACCTTATAGGCTGTTTCAGGATCACATGAAATGCCGTCTGCTCTGCAGGCTGAAACGCCTGTGAATATGATAAAGGCGTCATTGGTGCGTTCAAGGGTAAGCGCCTTCGCATCCTTGCGTGTTTCATCAGCCGGACGAGTTCGATTGTACCTGTGTTGCACTGCTTTTAAGTAGTCTGTTGAGAGCAAGATGTCTTGTGCGGTAACGTGATGGTCGCCGCCGGTGATTATTGGCGTGTCTCCCGACACGCCGAAGGCCGCCAAGGTGCCGCCAACCACTCCTGTTGCTTTTTCGACAGCTCTTGGGGTCCTTTGTCCGCTTTGGTTTGATTGACTACGCAATGCTGTGATGGTTTTGCCCATGCCTTGGGCGAACTTGTCGGCCCGTTCTGTCGACTCACCTACTAGAACCCCCACGGTAGGTATTTTGCTGATGGCCTGTATGGTGATCAGCTTCCCAACCCCAACTCCGGTTGAGACTGTTGATTGACCTGCCTTGTAAGCCGCTCGATAAATCGGATCATCAGAGAGATAATCAGGACCCTTAGCCAGCCTTTGCGCAGCCTGATCGACGTCATGCCCCGTGCCCACCAGATCTAGAGCCTCCGCCGCAACAATGTAGGGGTCGGCTTCCCGCTGCATCTGGAATAGGGTGCCGTGCCCAAGGCCTTGAACACCGTATGAGACAGGGTTGTCTTCAGACGCCAATCGTTTCTGCAGTAACTTTTTGTTATAATCGGGGTCAGTTACAGCGTTTGGATCAGCGCCATTATCCAATGAAAAGCTGCGTTGCCGTATTTCGTCCCGTGTTACGGGTTTGCGCTCATCTTGTGTCATAGACTTGTCGGGAATTTCTTTTCGGACATCACGACCACCAAGCCCGATCGCCTCAACCGGGTCCGCGTCAGATTGCACAGGCGCGTGCCAGTTGGCGGCCAAATTGTTCCTGCCAGCCAATTCGAGCTTGGGCTTGCCCTTGATCACAAGGGTGTGAGATCGGTCTATGGCAGCCTGTAGACTGGCGGGGTCTGTATCAAAAATTGCATCAGCGGGGCTGGTTTGCAGAGAGCGCGGCTTGCCTTCAAGTGAATCTGACAAATTGTGCAATGTGTTGGTCAGGCGTGTTGTGCTGATTTGTGCTGCGCCAAGAATATCGTCCCGTACATCGGGTGCCAGCCTTGCAATTTTGTTTAGAGTCCCAATTCTGTGAGAAACGTGCAATTTTTTGCCGTTTTTGGCAATACCTTTGATGTGCTGATCTGCTTCGTCAATCAGCTTCTGCCGTTCATCATTTTCGGCCATGCCAAAGAATCCTTTGGCCTTATTGCGTTGTTTTGATTGGTCATAAATAGACATAACAATCTCCCTTTCAAGAGCCAACAGAGCATAATGATGCAAAAAAATCAACATAAACTGCAAGCAGGCGTGCGATTTTGTGGCCAAGCTGTTGCCATCAAAACACAAAAGGCGGGTCGTTCCTGACCCGCCTTGCGCTTCATCGGTTTTGTTTATGGGGCTGGCCCTTAGCCCTTGTTTTGGCGATTATCGATCAAATCGTCCACAACGGCGGGATCGGCCAGCGTGGACGTATCGCCCAGATTGCTGAAATCATCCTCGGCAATTTTGCGCAGGATGCGTCGCATGATTTTGCCGGACCGTGTCTTGGGCAGCCCCGGTGCAAACTGCAGCAGATCAGGCGTTGCGATGGGGCCGATTTCCGTCCGCACATGCTTGACCAGTTCGGCCTTCAACTCGTCCGTTGTAGCCTCGCCCGCGTTTAGGGTGACATAGGCATAGATGCCCTGACCCTTAATGTCATGCGGATAGCCGACCACGGCAGCCTCTGCCACCTTGTCGTGGGAGACTAGGGCGCTTTCCACCTCAGCGGTGCCCATCCTGTGACCGGATACATTGATCACATCATCGACCCGGCCCGTGATCCAGTAATAGCCGTCCTCGTCCCGGCGGCAGCCGTCACCTGTGAAGTAGTTGCCGGGATAGGTTTTGAAATAGGTGTCGATAAAGCGTTGGTGATCGCCATAGACAGAACGCATTTGGCCCGGCCAAGAGTCTTTGATGATCAAGTTGCCTGATGTGGCGCCCTCAAGCTCCCCACCTTCGGCATCAACCAGCGCGGGCATGACGCCGGGCAGGGGCCGCGTGGCGGAACCGGGCTTGAGCGCGGTTGCCCCCGGCAGCGGTGAAATCAAAATGCCGCCGGTTTCGGTTTGCCACCATGTATCAACGATGGGGCAGCGCCCTTCGCCAACCACATTGTTGTACCACAGCCATGCTTCGGGATTGATCGGTTCCCCCACTGAGCCAAGCAATCTGATGGAGCTGCGGTCGGTTGCCTTAACGGGCCCTTCACCTTCGGCCATCAGGGCGCGAATGGCGGTGGGGGCGGTGTAGAAAATGTTGACCTGATGTTTGTCGCAGACCTGCCAAAAGCGGCTGGCGTCGGGATAGTTGGGCACCCCTTCAAACATCAATGTGGTCGCACCATTGGCCAGCGGGCCATAGACGATATAGGAATGACCGGTGACCCAGCCGACATCAGCGGTGCACCAGTAAATATCGCCATCATGATAATCAAACACCATTTGATGGGTGTAGCTGGCATAGGCAAGATAGCCGCCTGTGGTGTGCAACACGCCCTTGGGCGTTCCGGTCGATCCTGATGTGTACAGGATGAACAGCGGGTCTTCTGCATTCATCTCTTCAGGGGGGCAGGTCGTGTCGGCATCCTTTGACAGGTCATGATACCAGACATCGCGGTCCGCCTTCATGGCCACGCCATTGCCCGTGCGTTCGACAACCAAAACTGTTTTCACATCCGGGCACTGTTCCAGTGCCGCATCCGTGTTGGCCTTCAAGGGGATCAAACGGCCACCGCGCACGCCTTCATCGGCAGTGATGATGCAGGTGCTTTCACAATCAAGAATACGGCCTGCCAGTGCGTCAGGGGAAAAGCCGCCAAACACCACGGAATGAACCGCCCCGATACGGGCACATGCCAACATGGCGTATGTCGCCTCAGGGATCATGGGCATATAGATGGTGACGCGGTCGCCCTTTTTGACGCCTCGTGCCTTTAACACATTGGCGAAGCGGCAAACCTCGTCATGCAAATCCTGATAGGTGATGGTCTTGTCATCGGTCGGCTCGTCACCTTCCCAGATGATAGCGGTTTGCTTGGCTCGTTCAGGCAGGTGGCGGTCAATGCAGTTGGCGGCGACGTTCAACGTGCCATCATGATACCAGCGGATATGAAGATCTTCAGCATCAAATGACACATCCTTGATGGCCCCATCTGAAAACGGTTTGATCCAGTCCAGCCGTTGGCCAACCTCGCCCCAAAAGGCGACAGGATCGGTTGCGGCCTGTTCATAGGCGGCAAGATAATCGTCATTGTCCATCAGGGCGCGGTCTGCCCATTCAGCGGGAACGGGAAATGTTTGCTGGTCCGTCATGGTGAAGTCTCCTGCCAGAACCTGTTTGGTGAGTTTGCGGCATTATGTTGATCCGCCCTTGTTGGCGCAAGGGTTGAACGGTCAGTCTTTGGTCTAATAGACCTGAATTATGGGGACTTACTTTACGGCGGCCTATTTATAGCGGCTTGCGCATCCACTCAGTCACGGTGTCGTAGCCGATTGATTTTGCTTGATCGTGGCGGATCCGTTCGCATGTCGGGGCAACAAGGATCATCACCGCGCCGCCTTGGTCCTTTGCCCATGTTTCGGCATGGGCCAATAGGGCCTGTCCGGCGGTTGGCCACAAGGTGTCATTGGCAAGGCAGAAATCGTCGATTTTGAAAGCCTTGCCGCCGGGATCATAAACCGGGGGCACAGGTTCTTCTGTGGTGATCAAAAACCCATTGACCGCGCCTGTTGCCTCGTCCGTATGGACAAGGGTGCCAACCTCATCCGCATCGATCAGCATGGTGAAGAATAGCGGCGTGATGGCGGCGGCCTGTTCTGATGGTTTCCAAAAGACGGGTTGTGCGCGGGCAAGCTTGCTGCGCCGGTCTTGGGTCAGGGTGACGATCACATCAAGATCATCTTTGGTGGCAAGGCGTGTGGGCATGAGGACGGGTCCTTTAGTTGGCGGCGGTGGTTGTCAGATAGCTGTCTACCCGGCGTGCTGCATTGTGGAACAGGTCCATATAGGCAATGGAAAAATCCATCAGGTGCAGGCTGCCGCCGGGGCCGAAATTGGGGTGTTCCTCAATAAAGGCCGGATAGGGCGCCTCAAGCACCAGACCACCATCCAAACAGCGTCCCGCAACGGGGACATCATCAACGGCACCCAATTGGGGCAGGTTTGAAAAATCAGGGTCGCCGCCGGTGAATGTCGCGGCCAAGCCACCGGGGGCAAGCCTGACAGCGCCGCCGCCTGCTTCGTTCCAGTCAAGCGGGCTGGTGCAAAGGCGCGGCACCGGTGGCGGGGCGATATAGTTGTTTTGGCCAACCCAATGGGTCATCGGGTTGGGTGTGGATTTGGGGTCACCCTTGGGGCGATAGGTGTCCCATGTGATCAGGCATCCGACATCATCTGCCGTTGCGCATAGGGGCATGTCAGGCAAGATCATTTCCTTGTGCGATGCGGGTGTGTAGACGCCGACGACATAGGCGACAACCAAACGATCCTGAAGCGGTGTGCCCCAAATGCGTGATGCCAACAAACGATACAGATGTGTTGACCCCTGTGAATGACTGGCAAGGACAATTGGCATGGTGGGATCAAGTGCCGCCAAAAAATAGTCAAAAGCGGCATCAACATCCTGATAGGCCAGATCAAGCGCCTTGCCCGCCTGATCAGCCGCGCCCATATAGGTCCATAAGGTGGCCTGACGGTAGCGCGGCGCGTAAATCTGGCAACATTTGTTAAAGGCGCTGGCCTGTCCCATCACAGGCAAATAGTCCACCAACATATTTGTGTTTTGGTCAGCTGTGTCGGCGTTCCATGCCTCGTTCGACATGAACACGGTGGGATGCACGTAAAACACAGCGGCGCGGCGGGCCTGTTCGGGGGGTGCTGTGACACCCGTTGGTAGTTGGTCGGCTGTATCTGCGCGGCCGGGCCATGCTGCCCAATTGGACGGATCGGCATAATCCGGCGCAGGGGGCGCGGTCAACTCGTCAAAATCAGCAGACGGTTCAAACAGCGCCGCCACCATCAATGATGGCGCGTAGCGATAGGCCGCAACAGCCAAAATAAGTATGATACCCAAACCCACCAGCAGCTTTTTCATGTTTCCCGCTTTCATGCTATACATCCCCAACAGCAGGAGGAACTATGCAGTTACATCTATCCACATGGCAAGAGGTCGAAGCCTATCTTGCAAACAGCAAGACCATCATTATTCCGGTCGGCTCAACCGAACAACACGGCCCCAACGGATTGATCGGCACCGACGCTATCTGCCCTGAGGTGATTGCCAAGGGCGTGGGCGATGAAACCGGCATCATGGTGGGGCCGACATTGAATGTGGGGATTGCCCAACATCATTTGGGGTTTGCGGGCAGCATGGCGATCCGTCCCAGTACGATGATCCAGGTCGTCAAGGACTGGACTGACAGTTTGCGCCTGCATGGGTTCGAGAAGTTTTATTTCCTGAACGGGCATGGCGGCAATATCGCAACATTGATGGCCTGCTTTGCCGAACTACATGGCGAAAGGTCATTCGCCGGAGCAGCGGGTAGTAATCGTCCGGGCATTCAATGCAAGCTGCGCAATTGGTGGCAGGGCCCGAAAGTGAACGCCATCTCGAAAAAAGAATATGGCGCTGCCGAAGGCAGCCACGCCACACCATCTGAAGTGTCTGTGACCTACGCCGCCTATCCTGAGGCGGTCAAAGATGTGCCGATGGAACCTGAATTGGCACCGCGCGGCGGCTTTACCGATGCTGAAGATTATCGGCGCACCTTTCCTGATGGGCGCATTGGTTCCAATCCCGCATTGGCGAGCGTTGAAGTCGGCCATCAGCTGATCAAGGCAGCCGTGGCGGACACGATTGACGATCTAAACCAGTTCAAGGGCTAATATCTATATGACGCAACGCGATATTATTATCGAACATTTCAGGGCACAGATCGGTTGGTGCGAAGCGCTGGGCTCCCCCTTCACGGCGCAGCTGATCACGGTACTACATCAGGACATTGTTGATGGTGGTATGCTGGACGACATGTTGCGTGATTGGCGGGGGGAGCCGACGATGGACGCCCTTAGCCTGCGTGTGGCTGGTGCCTTGCAGGCGCTGGTGCGGGCGGGCAAGACACCTGATTTGGCGGCGCTGTACCCGGATGCACAACGGCCCGTCACGGCAGATGATTTGCGTGCGCCGGTTTTGGCCGCGCTTGCCGATCATCGCGCTGCGATTTCTGAATTTTTGACTTATGCGGTGCAAACGAATGAGGTTGGCCGATCATCGGTATTATTGCCCGGCTTTGCCCATTTGGCGCGCCAGATTGATTTGCCATTTAGTTTGTATGAAATGGGGGCAAGTGCCGGGCTGAACATGATTTGGGATCAGTTCCATTATGATTTCGGCAATGGGCATTTTTGGGGCGACCCCGATAGCCCGGTGCATTTTGACGTGAACTGGGAAGGGCCGTTCCCCGCGCTGCCGCCATCATTCAAAATCGCAAGCCGTCAGGCGGTGGATATTAACCCGCTGGATATTCATGACGGCCCATCGGTTGACCGGGTGCGGTCCTATATTTGGCCGGACCAGACCGCCCGCATTGCCCGATTTGAAGGAGCGATTGCATTAGCCAAACAGGCCGGTATTCAGGTTGAACGGGGCGATGCAGGTGATTGGGTGGCGGCGCATTTGACTGATCCACAGCC
>SPJK01061858.1_pt1 | contig 87273 bp, 86 predicted proteins | sample 3741771 | NCBI WGS metagenome assembly SPJK01 (sample SAMN10925997, study PRJNA522277) | cold seep metagenome | isolation source: Elba SIP-enriched marine methane seep metagenome, extraction at timepoint T2 | place: Italy: coast of Elba, Mediterranean Sea
ACCTGTCAGCCAGCCGTGCCAAATATGAAGGTCAAGGCGTGGCCGTCAAGGCCAGTGGCGATCGTGAAGACGATACAATGTCAGCAGGCATTGCCGTTGACTTCCAGGCCAACGACAACATCACCATGGGTGCCAGCGCGGACTTCATTGACCGCGACTCAAATGTCGACGGTGACGACTATGATCGCACAACATTGAAGGCCCATGTGACATGGCGTCTGTAAAAACAGACTAAAAATTATGCTAAAGAGAGGCGCCCAATCGGGCGTCTCTTTTTCTTTGTGGGCTGTCCCAGATGGCCTGACATCGTATACTTGATCAGGCGCTGACCATGCGCCTAGGACTTACGGGATAATTATGACCTATCTAGTGACTGGCGCAGCAGGCTTTATCGGCTTTCACACATCAATGCGATTGTTGGAACGTGGGGAACAAGTGCTCGGCATTGATAGCATCAATGATTATTATGACCCGGCATTGAAACACGCCCGTCTGGCTGAACTGACCAAACATGCGGGCTTTACGTTAGCGCAGGTCAATATCGCTGATATGGCGGCGTTAACCGCTGCTGCGGCGCCACACAAAATTCGCCGTATCATTCATTTGGCGGCACAGGCGGGCGTTCGCTATTCCATTGAAAATCCCCATGCCTATGTCGAATCGAACCTCACCGGCCATGTGAACATGCTTGAACTTGCCCGGCATACTGACACGGTAGATGGGATGAGCTACGCCAGCTCCAGCTCAGTTTACGGTGGCAACAAGGAACAACCATTTTCAGAAGATCAGCGTGTTGATCAACCGATGTCCCTGTATGCCGCGACCAAAAAAGCGGATGAGTTGATGAGCCATGTTTACGCGCATCTTTACAGGTTGCCGCTGACGGGTCTGCGCTTTTTTACGGTGTATGGTCCATGGGGACGGCCTGACATGGCCATGTGGTTGTTCACCAAGGCGATTTTGGCGGGCGAACCAATCAAGGTGTTCAACAATGGCGATATGCGCCGCGATTTCACCTATATCGATGACATCGTGACAGGCGTGATTGCAACGGCTGACAATCCCCCGTCAGATCCAGCTCCCGCAGAAGGCGTCCCGCATAAGGTCTATAATATCGGCAACAATAATCCTGAACAGTTGATGGGCATGATCGGCGTGCTTGAGCAGGCACTTGGGAAAGAGGCAATCAAGGAATTCCTGCCCTTGCAGCCCGGTGACGTGCCTGAAACCTCAGCCAATATTGATGCTATTTCAAACGATCACGGTTTTGTCCCCAAGACAACAATTGCCGAAGGCATCCCGAAATTTATCGAGTGGTACAAAGCCTACCACAAACTTTCATAAGCCCTTAAACTATCCCTTCGACTCACAGATAAATGGGGTAGGGGCTGATGGAAATGCTCAATAACATTGTCGGGCAGGTTAACGGTATCGTCTGGGGCGTGCCGATGTTAATCGCGATTTTGGGCACCGGCGCGTATCTGATGATACGCCTAGGCTTTATGCCCCTGCGAAAGGTTCGCCTTGCTTCTTCGCTTCTGCTTGAGGGGCGCAAGCCCGACGCCGATGCAGACGGCGACATCTCCCCCTTTGCGGCGCTGATGACCAGCCTTGCCGCCACTGTAGGCACAGGCAACATTGCGGGTGTTGCAACGGCCATCACGCTTGGCGGTCCCGGTGCCTTGTTCTGGATGTGGTGTACCGCGCTTGTCGGGATGGCCACCAAATATGCAGAAACAGTTTTGGCCGTTCACTTTCGCGAAACTGACGAACGCGGCCGCCAAACCGGTGGCCCGATGTATGTCATCAAAAACGGTTTGGGTAAACGCTGGGCGTGGCTTGGCGCTGCCTTCGCGTTGTTTGGTGGTCTTGCGGCCTTTGGTATTGGTAATATGGTGCAGGCGCACGAGGTTGCCAATGCCATGCAAGGCACATTTGCAATTCCCACATGGGCAAGCGCCGCGGTGATGGTCGCGCTAACCGGCTTTGTCGTCCTTGGCGGCATCAGCCGTATTGGGCAGGTGGCACAGGGACTGGTTCCCATTATGTGTCTCGCCTATATCGTAATTGCCCTGATCGTTGTTGGGGTGAATATTGATCAGGTGCCCGCTGCCTTCACAACCATATTCAAGGCGGCCTTTACAGGGCAGGCGGCAACAGGTGGCTTTGCCGGGGCGGCAGTATGGGCAGCGGTTAGGTTTGGTGTGGCACGCGGCGTGTTTTCAAACGAAGCGGGCCTTGGCACCGCAGGCATCGCGCAGGCCGCAGGGATGAGCAACAACCCCGTCAAGTCGGGTCTGATCGGTATGATGGGCACGTTTATTGACACATTGATCGTCTGCACCCTGACAGGCCTTGCCATTATTTGCACCGGGGCATGGACAGGCGATGCACAAGGTGCCGCGCTTACGGCAGCGGCTTTTGAAACCAGCCTTCCGGGGGCAGGGGCCATTCTTGTTTCTGTATCGCTGGCAGTATTTGCCTTCACAACCATTTTGGGCTGGGCCTATTACGCCGAACGATGCTGGGAATTTTTGTTGGGCACATGGGCCATATTGCCGTTTCGTGTCCTGTGGATCGTCGCTATCCCGGCAGGTGCCTTGGCTGAATTGAATTTTGTCTGGCTATTGGCAGATACGTTGAATGCCTTTATGGCACTGCCTAATCTGGTGTCGTTGCTGTTGTTATCGGGCACGGTCGCTGCGTTAACCAAGGCGTATTTCAGCGCCCAAAACTAGCAGAATTGTCACTGCGACACACTGCGGACGGCTTTGTAACATAAGCGCCATTACCACTGTTTAAGCACAACACCGTATTTAAACAGTGGAGTTTGCCCATGTCACATTTAGTCAAATCAGCTTTGCTTGGCGGTGTCGCCTTGCTTGCCCTCGTGCCGCAATCATCGTTCTCCCAAGACGCGAGCGATACCGGCGCGGACGCGTCCGCTGAATATCGCGGCCCGATGTTGGATGAGATTGTCGTCGTGGCACAAAAGCGGGCCGAAGATGCGCAGGACGTGCCCTTGTCTATTACCGCTTTGGGTGGTGAGGACCTTAAAGAAAACAATGTGAATGATGTCGGGGCACTGGCTAGTTTTGTGCCTAATATGGAGGTGATCGTGACCCCCACGATCAACCTGATTTCCATGCGTGGGCTTGGATCGGGCTATAATAAAGGGTTCGAGCAATCCGTCGCCACATTGGTTGATGAAGTTTACTATGGCCGGGCGTCCTATCTGTCCAATGGCTTGCTCGACCTCGAAGTTGTTGAAGTTTTACGCGGCCCGCAAGGCACGCTTTTCGGCAAGAACTCGGTCGCAGGCGCGCTGCATTTCCGTACCGCCAGCCCGGATTACGATTGGGGCGTCAGTGGTGATGTGATGTATGGCGAACGTAACGAGCTGCGCGTGGGCGGCACGCTGACCGGCCCGCTTATCGAAGACCGCATCGCCTTTCGTGTTGCAGTCCAAAAGCATGATCGTGATGGCGACATGTACAATGTCACGCGTGATAAGTATGAACGCAATATCAACAATCTAAATGCCCGCGCCAAGCTGCTGTTTGACGTTACTGATAATCTGTCTCTGACGTGGAGTGCGAGTGTCGCCACCGTTGATCAGGACGGACCGGGGTATGAGCTGGTTAAAATTCCGTCAGGGCCTGATGGTGCCACGCCATTCATGCTTGAGATTATGCAAACGTTTGAACCGCAGACAAATGCAAACGGCACTGACGAGCGTGTGTATTCAAACGCCAAGGGCTTCGTCACGCGGGAGGCGTATGATTCAGTTCTTAACGCCGCGCTTGATATTGGAGAATTCACTGTGACCTCTATCACCGCTGTGGGACAGCTGGATGAGGATGCACGGTTCGATGCGGATTTCTCGCCCATTCCGTTTTTGGAATTGCAGAATGACGAAGATTATGAATTTCTAAGTCAGGAACTGCGTGTCACGTCACCATTGGGTGATCTGGAATATGTTGCGGGATTGCATTTCTTTTACAACAGCATGTTCAACAAACAACAATTGCCCGTTTTCTTGATGGCTGATGGCCCATTGGCGCAGGTGTTGGACATCGCCGTGCCGGGGGCAGGTGCATCATTGTTGCCATTGTTAAACCCCTTGCTCGATCCGTTGGGTGGCCCACAAGAAGCGGAACGACGTATCCAGACACTTGATCAGGAATCATACTCCTATGCCGCATTCGGTCAGGCGACATGGCATGTCACTGAAACTTTTGCAGCAACCGTCGGTGCGCGGCTGACCTATGAGGAAAAGTCCGTCACAGCCGCGGCGCGCTATATCGGTTTGTTGGCAACACCCTTGGGTGAGGGGGTAATCTTCCCCGCCGTTCAATCTGGCGCGGAGACATTTACTGTCGAACGGTCACGTGACGAGCTGGATATTTCACCCAAGGCTTCAGTGTCATGGACGCCTGAAATTGAATGGGGCATCGTTGACGACTTCATGCTCTATGGTACTGCGGCGGTCGGCTATAAAGGCGGCGGGTTTTCAGACGCAGCGCTTAACCCTGAACAGCTGGAATTTGAAGAAGAAAACTCCCTGACATTGGAAGCAGGTTTCAAATCCACACTGCTCGACGGGGCAGGGCGTGCCAACATCACCTATTTTCACACAACATTTGATGACCTGCAGGTCAGCTCGTTCAACGGTGTGTCCTTCGTGACATCAAACGCGGCTTCTGCTGTTTCACAAGGGGTTGAGTTTGAGTTCCAGTTCGTGCCGATCTGGGGCCTGTTCATCGGGGTCAGCGGCGCCTATATCAACGCATCGTTTGACGAGTTCAAAAGCGCGCCATGCCCGGCAGAGAAAGACACAGACTCAGGTGTTTGCGACCTAAGTGGCCGTCCGCTGTCCAGCGCGCCGAAATGGAATGGCACTGTGTCGGTGAATTATGATCGCCAGCTGTTCAATATGCCGTTCCGCGTGCTTGCGGGTGTGTCGGCACAGCTAAAGACCTTTGAATATTTCAATACCGATCTTGATCCGTTCAACTCTCGCGATGCTTCAGCCTATTGGCGTGGGCGTATCGGCATCAAGGATGTAGATGATGTGTGGTCATTTATCATTCACGGCGACAATCTTAGTAATATCGAAGATTTCGTGTTCACCAATGACTTGCCTGTTTTCACAGGAACGCATTTTGGGGAACGGATGCCGTTGCGATCAATCGCGGGTGAGTTCCGCCTGACATTCTAAACTGTATTGTGATTGTCAGCCCAGATAAAGTGAAGGCAGGCCGTCAATCGTCAAGCACATAGTATCAGCGGCAGGCCCTGAAAGGGGTTTGCCGTTTTGTGATTTTACCGCCATGCCACATGAAATGATCTGACCGTCATGCAGCGGGGAGACCTTGCTTGCGGCAGCAACAAGGTCAGCGACTGACCATGTACGGTTATCTGTGTTACCGGACGCTGTAAGCGTGTTGCCAGAAGTGACTGAAATGTCCCTGCAATAGGGATCCTCAATATCATCAATGCTTGTCATTTCCCCGACCACCAATGCACGATGGCTGACATCTGCGGCCCAAAGCGGGCGCGCAGCCTGATGCGGAATGGCGGGTGGGGAGATAATTTCACACCCTGCGGCATACCCCTTGATAAAATCCATGCCATCATCTGGATCAATGTTAGGGGGGCTATCGGTGCAATAGATCAGCAATGTCGGCAGTATGAGGCAATCGGGGCTGATCACCGGCGGCTGCATGGTCCCAACGCCCATTGGCGGCGTCATATCAGGCAGGTCGCGCAATACCTTGCGTCCACTCATCCACCAGCTGAAACGGCCCCACAGGGCACCCAAACCGGCCTGATGGCGTAATTGCATGGCCATCGACGCGTCTGCAAAGGCGGGGAATGTCAAATAAAACGGCCAAGTCTGGGTGGCCTTGTAATGTTGGCTTTGACTTTCCATTTGCGAAACAACAACCTATATCTTGATACAGTGTAATTTTCTGAGGGGTACAGCGTTTTGCCCCGATCGACAAGTCGAGAAAGGCATTGAACGGCCCATGACCCCCTCCAGTTTCAGTGACGGCCCAATTGCGGTTGATATTTTGGATCAGGTTGCGCGCCTGACCATTATGCGGGCTGACTATAATAACTCAATCTCAAACGGCGTGCGGCAGGGCCTGCTTGATGCGTTTGAATGGATTGCCAGCCTATCAGATATTCGCGTTTTGATTATTGAGGGCGAGGGCGAGGACACGTTCTCAATCGGGGCCGACGTCGAAGAATACTCAACCATGAGCGCCGAAGATTTGCGCCAGGCCGCCCTGTTGACCAAACAGGTGCATGAACAATTGGCCCGATTGCCGATGGTCACTGTTGCTGCCATTAAGGGTGCCTGTACTGGGGCCGGATTTGAACTGGCCCTGCATTGCGATATTCGCTTTGCCCGGGATGACGCCCGGTTTGGCTTTCCCGGCATTACGATGGGCTTAACGTCTGGCGGCAATGCGTTGTGGCGTCTGTCGCAACTGATCGGCGCGGGGCCTGCGCGGGCGCTTGCGTTGACGGGCGGGGTAATTTCGGCAGAGCGCGCCTTTATGGTCGGGGTCATCACGAATATCCTGAAGGATGAGGATTATGACAATCATATTGACGGTCTGATCAATCATTTGATCGAATTGTCGCCACATGCGGTCGCGCGAACCAAAGCGATGATGAACCGCGCGCTTAGTGGGTCCCAAAGCGATGTCGCAGCCTTGGGTGTTGACGCCTTGGCTGCCTGCTTTGACGAGGGCGAGGCATCCCAATCAGTCGCCGATATGTTTGGTGGGGCAGGGCCTGACACAACGGTCCACTAACAGGCAACAGCGCAGGTTGTTGGCTATTTCCTGACAGACGCAAGGCTGGGGCGCGGCGTGGAATAACGCGGGTTTTGTGCCAATGTCAAAATAGGAGACAGGGCCAGCCGCTCTGGTGCCGTTTCACCCAGTCGTGCCCGATAGATCGGCACCGCTTCGATTACGCGTTGTACATAATTACGCGTTTCAGAAAACGGAATGGATTCAATCCAGTTGATAGGATCAATTTGGGGATCGCGGGGATCACCGAATTCCCTGATCCACCGATATACCCGATGTGGCCCAGCATTGTAGGCTGCCACGGCCATGATGTAGGACCCATCAAACTCCCGCACCATTTGGGCCAGATAGGCCGACCCAAGCAGCGCGTTATAATTGGGATCACGGGTCAGGGCACCCTGTGAATATTTCAGGTTCAGTTCCTGCGCCACAGACCGGGCGGTGCGCGGCATCAACTGCATTAAACCCGATGCCCCAACATGTGATGTCGCGTCAGGGCGAAAGCCGCTTTCCTGACGTTGAATGGCGTATACCAACGCCTCTTCAAGCGGCAATCCCGTCAGTTGCGGCACCAATGAAACGCCGGGCAGATCAATAACGGGATAGGCCTCCATCACCAAATTGACTTCACGGTATGAGGCACGCTTGGCTGCATCAAGCGCCAGATCAATACGGGCCAAATCATGGGCAAGCGCCGTTAACTGCAACAGCTTGCCCGTGTCATCGGCACGTTCAGCCTGATCCAGCAAAACATGAAACAGATTGCGGACAAGATTGCGTTCTTCAAGGTCATGCAATCGCCTGATCAGCGGCACCAATGGGTCCTGTTCAAATTGCTGTTCAAGATCATTGGCCGTAATTGTGATGGCCCCATCCATCAATGGGGGGCGCGGTTCCTTCATTGCCTCAAGCGCAAGCGACCCGTAAATCGTTTGGCCATAGCGCGCAGCGGAGGCATACCACTTTTCGGCAATTTCATGTCGCCCAAGCGCGGTGCCGCTGCGCCCCAACCAATAGGCAGCCCGTGCCCGACTGATTGGACGCGATACACCGTTATATAGCTTGAAAAAATGGCGCGCAGCATCACGGGGACGGTCAAGATATTCAAGCGCAATCCATCCGGCCATCCATTCTGCATCAGCGAAGGAGCCGCCCGAAGACAGCCCATTTTGGGCGGCAATGTTATAGGCATCCATATAACGATGCTCATCCATCAAGTCACGGACAAGGCGCTTGCGTTCGCGCCACATAATCGCCGGCTGGCGTTGTTCCTCGGCTGCAAAGGTTGCGCCCAGCAACAGGTCAGCGGCCTCATCGGTTCGGCCCTTGCGGCGACGCCATCGTGTCCGTTCGTAAACAAAACCGGGGTCCTGAACCTGTTCACGGGTCAAAAGGCTGATCTTGCTGTCAACGCCTTTGCTAGACAGGCGCAAGGCCAAGCGTGCCTCAGCCAATTGACGGTCCTGGGGACTGACGCGCGCCATTTGACGCCGGGCAGAGCTGCCAAAGCCTTTCCACAATAAATAGTCCAATCGTTCAAGCTGGTCTGTGCGTGTGAAATAGCGGCCAAAACGTTTGACGATGTCACGTTCCGTATCTTGGCCAAAGGTGCCTTCGCGCCAGCCTTCACGTATCAACCCAGTGCCTTCGCGGTCCTTGTTCAGCGACAATAATGTGGCGCCATAACGAATTTTGCCAAGCGGTGTGCGTGGCGGATTTTTCGCAAACCAACTGATGCGGGTTTTAGGGCGGACGTCATCATCCAGCCGCTGTTCATATTGTGCAACCAAATTGCCGATGCCGGGCAGTTCCGGGGCACTGTCCAAAAAGGCACGCAAAGCATCCATGTCCGCGCTTTTGCCTTTGCCGCGATATTCATACCAGGGCAACAAGATCATTAGCACCTGATCATCGGCGCGGCGGGCATACCGTCTGGCGGTGCGGTGATTGCCTTTACGAGCTGCGGCCAAAGCATCTTGCCAGTAGCCTATGTCCCGTTGGGACAGAATGTGGCCAAACCGGGCATTGTCGAACGGGTTAGTGGCGGAACGGGCGCCCAACAGCTCATTCAATTCCAAGGGTTTGAAATGGGGGCGAGGGGTAGCCGCATCCACGGGGCCGGATAGGCCGATAGCACCGCCTGCAATAGCCATTGCAAGGCCGATCTTTGCTATTCTCTGCCTAATGTGGGGCACATGTGCCTCCTTACCCGGTTTCAGCATCGTGCGGTGTTGCTGACGAAATCACAGCGTGTCAAATCCGTGTAGCAAAAACAAGTTTACATCCCGTGAAGTCAGCAAATTGTGATTGAAATACTGAATTTGTCGGTTGGCGGACAAATTGCCTCAAAATCACGAAGGGCAAATGCCAGTCTTCACAAGCGCAAGGAAGGGCGGTAATGTGCCGCCACTCAATTACGTGGGGCGGGATGGGCCTGCGCCACCAAAAAGTTAGATAAGACCGATGACGCTATTCAGTGGCTCAATGACTGCCCTAGTTACACCGTTCCGCACTGACGGGACAATCGACGAACGCGCCTTTTTGGAGTTTGTGGATTGGCAGGTCAAACAGGGCACCCACGGCTTGGTGCCTGTGGGGACAACGGGCGAAAGCCCGACCTTGAGCCATGCGGAACATCACCGGGTGGTCGAACTGTGTATCGAAGCGGCAGGCGGCAAGGTGCCTGTGCTTGCCGGCACAGGCTCAAACTCAACTGACGAGGCTATTGCCCTAACTGCACATGCAAAGGAAGCCGGTGCGGCCGGTGCGCTTGTGGTCACGCCTTATTATAACAAGCCCACGCAAGAAGGGCTGTATGCCCATTACAAGGCAATCAATGACGCCGTTGATCTGCCGATCATCATCTACAACATTCCGGGCCGCTCTGTCGTCGACATGGATGTGGACATCATGGGTCGTCTTGCCAAGCTGCCCAACATTGCCGGGGTAAAGGATGCCACAGGCGATCTGGAACGTGTAACACTGCAGCGGTTGGCTTGTGGTGAAGACTTTATGCAGCTGTCTGGCGAAGACGGCACTGCGCTGGGCTTTACAGCTCATGGCGGTGTTGGCTGTATTTCCGTCACGGCGAATGTCGCCCCGGCTGAATGTGCTGCCTTCCAGAACGCGTTGATGGCTGGTGATTATGATACCGCTCGCATGTGGCAGGACCGTTTGATGCCGCTGCACAAGGCATTGTTCTGTGAAACAAGCCCGTCACCGGTGAAATATGCCTGTGCGCGCCGCCGCCTGTGCCTTGATCATGTACGTCTGCCGCTTCTGCCTGCCTCTGACATGGCAAAGGTACGTGTGCGTGATGCGCTTAAATCCCTTGCCCTGTCTCACGCCCTCTAATCAGTGGGAGGTGGAAAATGAGCGATGGCAAAAGCAAAGGCGAAAAACAAACAGCGTAGCGCAAGTGGTCTGTTAAGTACGGGTACGGTGGCTGAAAACCGCAAGGCCCGCTTTAACTTTGAAATCACCGAAGTCTTCAATGCCGGCTTGGCCCTTACAGGAACCGAGGTGAAAAGCCTGCGTATGGGTAAGGCCAATATTGCTGAATCATACGCCACGATTGAAAACGATCAAGTCGTTCTGCTGAATGCGGATATTCCCGTTTACGCGATGGGCAATATTCACAATCACCACCCGCGTCGTCCGCGCATCTTGTTGATGCACAGGAAAGAGATTGATCGGCTTGCCGGTGCTATTCAGCGTAGCGGCATGACGCTTGTGCCGATGAAACTGTATTTCAATGACCGCGGATTGGCAAAACTGCAACTTGGCCTCGCCAAGGGTAAGAACACCGTCGATAAACGCGAAACTGAAAAGAAGCGCGATTGGGACCGTCAAAAGGCCCGAATCATGCGCGAGCTGGGGTAGCCATGTCTGATTCCGATAACGACTATCCCGGCGGTTTGATGGGACAGCTAAAAGAAGCCTTTGTTGGCCGTAAAATGGCTCGCGCCGAACGGGGCCATCTTTTGACGGGCCAGGCGGATGAGGCACACAAAAAACGCCTGCCGCCGGGTCAGCGCTTGGTTGAAAACTGGCCCGTGCTTGATTTGGGCATTCAGCCATCCGTCACGGCAGAACAATGGGCGTTGGATATTAACGGCCATGTTGCCAATCCGGTGATTTGGGATTATCAGACCCTGCAAGCCCAGCCAAAACATGAGCAAGTCTGCGATATCCATTGTGTGACAGCGTGGAGCCGCTATGACAATCATTTCGAAGGGGTCTCAACCACACATATTCTTGATCTGGTGAAGCCAACCCCATCTGTTACCCATGTGATCTTTCACGCCTATGATGGTTATACCACCAATGTCACGCTTGATGCCTTTGCTGCGCCTGATGCGATGATTGCCCATAGCTGGAATAATGCGCCCCTAACTCGGGAACATGGCGGCCCAGTCCGTATGGTCTTGCCGCAATGGTATTTCTGGAAAAGCGCAAAATGGGTAAAACGGATTGAATTTGTGGATGCCGATCAACCCGGCTTTTGGGAAGAACGCGGCTATCATAATGAGGGTGATCCGTGGCTGGAACAGCGCTATAGTTAGTCCCGCGATAACTGGGGGGACATTATGACTAATCCAAAACAATCAGGCTCATGCCTTTGTGGGGCAGTGACATATTCATTCAATACAGACCCGATTGGCATGGGCCAATGCCACTGTCGTGACTGTCAAAAGGTGGCAGGCGGCGCACCGGGGCATGTGGTACTGGTGCCCAAGGTTGCCCTGACCGTAACCGGAACGACCAAAACCATTACGCTCGAATCGGCCAGTGGCAATCAGGTTGGACGCGTCTTTTGTCCTGATTGCGGTACCCATCTTTGGTTTGATGGGGGCGAGGGGCTGCCGTTTTATCCGTTGAAGGTCGGCACGCTTGACGACCCGTCAGACTACAAGCCCGGCGCGGTACTGTGGACAACCTCGGCGCAGCCTTGGCACATCATCCCTGATGATGCGGCATTGTTTGATAAAGATATCGGCTGAACAGAATTGATCAATTCTGATCAAGCTCCATTCTGATGGCCCGGAACACATCTGCAAACATTTCAGCGGTCAAACGCCCTGTATTCGTGTTGTAACGGCTACAGTGGTATGAGCTGATCATCACCAGCCCGGTATCGCCCAACTCATACCGCGTATTGTGCCCGAATTTGTAAGGTGCCTTGCGCAGGCCAAGCGTGGTCAGCACGGCATTATGGGCAAGACTGCCCAAGGCGCAGATATGCGTCAGGTGCGGCAGCGCCGCAATCCGTTCCACCAAATAGGGGCGGCAGGCATTCACTTCAGCCCCGATGGGTTTGTTTTGCGGCGGCACGCACCGTACAGCGTTGGTGATCATGCAATCAACCAGTTCCAGACCATCATCATGGCGTTTATCATAGGTACCAGTGCTGAACCCAAATTCATCCAAGGTTGCGTAAAGCAGATCGCCAGCGTAATCGCCGGTAAAGGGACGACCGGTTTGGTTCGCACCTTTTAGGCCCGGTGCCATCCCAACAATCAACAACCGCGCATCATCGGGCCCGAAGGAGGGGACAGGGGCATTGAAAAAATCGGGGAAGGCTGCCGCATTGTCTTCGCGAAATGTCACAAGGCGCGGACAGAGCGCGCAATCAAGCGGCGCTTCAGGCCCATAGGTTTCAGGGTGTGATTCTTTGCTCATATCCAGTCCCTATCAGTTTTGATCAAAAATCGCTATGGATGGGGCATGATTCTAGTTGGTATCGGCAGCAATTTATCCAGCCCGGCAGGCCCGCCGCCCCAAACCGTCCAAGCCGCCGTTCAGGCGATGGCACGGCATGGGATTGCTGTGCGTGCCCGTTCCAGCCTTTGGCACACGCCGCCATACCCCCGCAGCGCCCAGCCGTGGTTTACAAATGCGGTGGTAGCGGTTGCAACACCGTTGGGGCCGCATGACCTGCTTCATAAATTGCATGAGATTGAGCGTCAGTTTGGCCGTAAACGGCGAATAAAGTGGGCCGCACGTCCCCTAGATCTGGATTTACTGGATTATAACAGACAGGTGTTGGGGGCCGGTGCATTGGGTGTCGATCACCTGAATAGGCCCCTGATGCTGCCGCATCCGGCGGTTGAAAGCCGTAATTTTGTCCTCAAACCATTGGCAGAGGTGGCCCCGCGCTGGACACACCCAGTAACCGGGCAGGGCATAGCTCACCTGATCAGCCAACTGCCTAAAAGCCATTTGGGCAGCCAAAGCATCCGAAAAGGCGCGCATTTTTGCTAAATTGACGCAGAAATGCGGGAATCTTCCCCTTGCAAGATGGGGCGCCTTTCTTTAGAAACAGCCTTCACGTTTGACAAAGTGCAGGAGTGCCAGATGGCCCGCGTCACAGTTGAAGATTGCGTCGATAAAGTACCGAACCGTTTTGACCTTGTCCTGCTGTCAGCAGAACGGGCTCGGGCGATGTCTGCCGGTGCAGAAATTTTGGTCGATCGCGACAATGACAAAAACCCTGTTGTGGCCCTGCGCGAAATCGCAGATGGCCTGATCAATCCTGATGATTTGCGCGAGGATTTGGTCACAAACCTACAGGTTCTGTCCGAAATCGAAGAAGCCGACGGCAGCGACGACATCCAACTGTTGGAAAGCCGCGAAGATGTTGGCGATGCCATGGACCAGATGTCTGAAGAAGATTTGCTGGCAGCCCTTCAGGGCGGCGACGGCTGATTGCCCGTCCCGACATAATTCATGCAAAAGGCATGCGGTCATCTGATCGTGTGCCTTTTTTTATATCTGCGTTACACTGGTTTGCAGAAATATGGATAAGGACTAACCCAGCGTGATTCGCCAATTTGAACTTGTGGAACGTGTGCGGGCCTATGACCAGCAATGCGACGAAGCATTGCTCGACAAGGCCTATGTGTTCGCGATGCGTGCCCACGGTAATCAAAAACGCGCCAGTGGTGACCCCTATTTTTCCCATCCATTGGAAGTTGCAGGCATTCTGACGGACCTGAAACTTGATACGGCGACGATTGTCACCGCCTTGTTGCATGACACAATCGAAGACACCCTTGCCACCCATGACGAGATCGAGGATCTGTTTGGCAGCGAAATCTGCCAGCTGGTTGATGGCGTCACAAAGCTGTCGCAAATTGAACTGTCGGGCGAGGGGACCAAGCAGGCGGAAAACTTCCGCAAGCTGTTGGTCGCTATGTCGCGCGATATCCGCGTGCTTTTGGTCAAACTTGCCGACCGGCTGCACAATATGCGGACGCTGCACCATGTAAAGAAAGAAGAAAGCCGCCGCCGCAAGGCGCTCGAGACGATTGAGATTTTTGCCCCATTGGCTGGCCGCATCGGGATGCAATCCATTCGTGAGGAGTTGGAAGATCTGGCGTTTGAGCATCTGAACCCGTCCGCCCGTAACTCCATCCAAAAACGGATGCAGTTCCTGGCCGAAGATTCAGGCTTTATCGTTCATCAGATCGCCAGTCAAATTGACGAGGCGATGCGCGCCGAACAGATCACAACCGAAGTGCGGGGCCGTTCAAAACGACCGTATTCAATTTGGCGCAAGATGCAGCGCAAGGATATTTCGTTCGAACAATTGTCTGACGTTTTTGGCTTTCGGGTGATCGTTGATCAGCCCGGCGACTGCTACCGTGCGCTTGGCGTATTGCATGGCCGATGGCCAACGGTGCCCGGACGGTTCAAGGACTATATCTCAACCCCAAAGGCCAATGGCTATCAATCCATCCACACCACAGTGATTGGCCCCCAGCAGCAAAAGGTTGAAGTGCAAATACGCACGGCTGCCATGCATGACTTTGCCGAAAACGGCCTTGCCGCCCATTGGCACTATAAGGACAGTGACGCAGAAGAAGCATCCGGCATTGCCAATGCTGTCAAACAGTCCGAGGCCGCCGCCTATCGCTGGCTGCGGGGCTTGGTTGAGATGATTGAGGACGCGGAAAGTCCTGATGAAATGCTGGAACATTCAAAGCTGGAAATGTTTCTTGATCAGGTTTTTTGCTTTACCCCCAAGGGCGATTTAATTGCGCTGCCATTTGGCGCAACGCCGCTTGATTTTGCCTATGCAGTGCATACCAAGGTTGGCGATACATGTGTGGGTGTAAAAATTAATGGCAGTCGCAAGGCACTGAATGACAAGCTGAACAATGGCGATCAGGTTGAGATTATTCGTTCAGCCACACAGACACCCGATCCCGATTGGGAAAGCCTTGTGGTGACGGGGCGGGCGCGGTCTGCCATTCGGCGCTTTGTCAGGCATGAGGAAAGAACGCAATACATCGCCCTTGGCGAACGATTGCTGCGCATGACAGCAGCCCGCGAAGAAGCAAAGCTAACCGATAAGGCATTGAAACTTGCCGTATCGCGCACTGATTTTGAAACACTGGACGATCTTTATATGGCACTGGGGCAGGGCAAGCTTCCCGCGACGGACGTCCTTGCCATCATGTTTCCTGCCTTGCGGATCAAATCTGTCGCCCGCCGCTTCATCACCGGGGAACGTGCGCCCCATGACGAAACGGATGCCATCCCGATCAAGGGCTTGGTGCCGGGATTGGCAGTGCACTATGCCCCCTGTTGCCACCCACTGCCCGGGGACCGCATTGTCGGCATCGTTCAGGAGGGCCGTGGCGTCATGGTACACACCATTGACTGCCAACATCTTGTCCAGCACGACACACCAGAAGCGAACCGCTCTGACGCGTGGTTGGACTTGAAGTGGGAAAATGATGCCGAGGTACAGGAGGCCAGCCCCCATATCGGACGCGTCCGTGTAGAACTGGTGAACGAGCCGGGCGCGCTGGGCGAATTTTGCGCAATGATAGCCAAGGCCGGTTGCAATATTTTTAACCTGAAAATTACAGGGCGGGCCGAAGACGTGTTTGAGCTGATAGTCGATTTACAGGTTCGTGATGTGCATCATTTGATGGATGCACTGACCAGCGTAAAGACACTTGATGTGGTCAGCCAGATTGTACGTCTACGCGGTGAATAGTTGCGCGGTGACTAATAGAGTTTTTTGAGAGAGGAGAGACAGACCAATGATGGATCAGACACAGGTGATGGACGAATTTCGCGCAGCGGACGCCCTGCTGGAGGGGCACTTTATCCTGTCATCAGGTATGCGCAGCTCGGTCTATCTACAATGCGCTCGTGTCTTGATGGACCCTGCACGCGCCGGGCGTCTTTGTGCTGCATTGGCTGAAAAAGTGCGGGCCACAATCTCTGACCCAATTGATATTGCCGTCGCGCCCGCAATGGGCGGCGTGATCGTCGGATATGAGCTTGCCCGTCAGTTGGGCGTGCCGGGCATATTCACAGAACGTGTCGAGGGTGAGTTTGCGTTCCGCCGCGGCTTTTCCATTGAACCGGGCGCAAAGGTCATCATGGTTGAAGATGTTGTCACAACGGGATTGTCATCGCGGGAATGTATTGCGGCGATTACCAAGGCAGGTGGGGAGGTTGTTGCCGCCGCGTCGCTTGTGAACCGGTCCGGCGGGCAGGCAGATGTCGGGGTGCCCTTGATCTCCCTGCTTGAGATTGATGCCCCGATTTATAAACCTGAGGATGTCCCTGCGGCACTCGCCGCGATTGAGGCTGTGAAGCCAGGCTCCCGCGGCCTGAAAAGTTAGGCATAAAGCCACCTAAATCGGTCTAAACCCTGCATATTCACTTGCACGAATGTCGCAGGCTTTGTATCCCTGTCCCCACTGATATTGTCATTTTTCGAAACAGGAGGGGACCGAGATGGGACCGTTGCAAGGTGTTAAAATCGTTGAGATTGCTGGTATTGGCCCGGGGCCTTATTGCGCCATGATGTTGGCCGATATGGGTGCCGATGTGATCCGCGTGGACCGTAAGGCCGCCGCCGGGTCAGGCTCCAAACATGAAATTCTAAACCGTAATCGTCGGTCCATTGCCGTCGATCTAAAAAACCCAGAAGGCGTCGAAACCGTCCTGAAGCTGATCGAAGAAGCTGATGGCCTGATCGAAGGGTTCCGCCCCGGTGTGATGGAACGTCTTGGCCTTGGCCCTGATGTCTGCCTTGAACGTAATTCAAAGCTTGTCTTTGGTCGCATGACAGGGTGGGGGCAGTTTGGCCCGCTTGCCCATGCAGCAGGCCATGACCAAAACTATATCGCCATCACAGGCACACTGAATGCCATTGGCCGTAAGGGTGAACGCCCTGTTGTGCCGTTGAACCTTGTTGGCGACTTTGGCGGTGGTGGCATGATGCTCGCCTTCGGTATGGCCTGCGGTATTATCGAGGCACGCTCGTCAGGTAAGGGGCAGGTGATTGACGCTGCCATGACTGATGGCGCGGCGGTTCTGTCCAGCATGATGTGGGGCTTCCGCTCTGCCGGTATTTGGACGAATGAAGCAGAAGACAATATGCTCGACGGTGCAGCGCATTTTTATGACACCTATGAATGCTCTGATGGCAAGTATGTTTCCATCGGCTCTATCGAACCGCAATTTTATGCCCTATTGCGCGAAAAAACCGGACTGACTGACGACGCGGATTTCGATGCCCAAATGGACAAGTCAAAATGGCCGGAACTGAAGGCAAAGCTTGGTGCGGTTTTGAAAACCAAAACCCGTGATGAGTGGACCGAAATCATGGAAGGCACTGATGTGTGCTTTGCCCCAATTTTAAGCTGGGACGAAGCGCCCGATCATCCCCATAACAAGGAACGCGGTACGTTCGTTGAAATCGATGGCGTCATGCAGCCGGCACCGGCACCCCGGTTCAGCCGTACCGCCCCTGAAATCAGTCGCGCGCCCACAGTGGCCGGTGCTGACAATGACGAGGTTCTGTCAGACTGGGGTTTCTCAGCAGATGCGATTGAGGCCTTGAAGGGCTCCGGCGCAATCTAATGGGCTTTTTGCAGGATACGACGACCCGGCGGCGCATCTATTTGATGCGCCACGGGCATGTGGACTATTTCCAACAACCCGCTGATGGGTCCGAGCTTGATACAACGCAGGTGAACCTGACCGAACGCGGGCAGGGTGAGGCGAAAAAGGCAGGTATTGCCCTGAAAGACATTCCCTTTGATAAGGCTGTCTGTTCCGGTTATCCACGCACATTCCAAACAGCGCAAGGCGTTTTAAGCAGCCAGCCAGAGGCAACACGCCCCACGCTGGAAATTGACCCTGACTTGGTTGAACTGCACAGCGGCAATTTCAATATCGGCCATTTGTTGACCGAACACAGCCTGACCGAAGCATTGTCCCACGCCTTTGATGAGGCGCAGAAAAATGGCGCCACAATGGGCGACGGGGGCGAGGCATTTGCCGATGCGATGGAACGGTCCGCGCGCGGGATGATGGCTCTGATCAACGATCCCGATTGGACGCAGGCGCTTGTTGTGGCGCATGAGGGGATCAGCCGTGTGATCCTGTCATGGGCCGCTGCTGGCGATACCTCAATCATGGGGGCGTTTGAACAGGACTTGGCCTGTTTCAACATTCTGGATGTGGATCACGCCGCCGACGGCAGCTTGCGCCGTATTGCGATCAAGGCTGTGAATGTCACCGGCTGGAACCCATCGAAGGACGGCATGAACCGCCTGTCATTGGAAGAAATATTTCATCGCGACTAACCACCGATAGGGACATGCCATCATGACCGACAAAAAGACCATCGCATTTTTGGGCCTTGGGGTTATGGGCGCCCCCATGGCCGGACATCTAGCCACTGCCGGTCATGAGCTGCGGGTGTTTAACCGCTCGCTTAACAAAACTGCAGCATGGAACAAGCAATATGGCGGCAGCATGTGCATGACCCCGGCAGAGGCCGCCACGGGGGCCGATATGGTTGTTTCCTGCGTCGGTAATGATGATGATGTGCGTGACGTCTATCTGGGCGACAATGGTGCGCTTGGCGTCATGCGGGCGGGCACTGTGTTGATTGATCACACGACCGCATCAGCCGATGTTGCGCGGGAACTTGGCGATGCCGCCAAGGCAAAAAACATCGGTGCCCTTGATGCGCCCGTCTCTGGCGGGCAGGCAGGGGCAGAGAATGGCCAATTGACCATTATGGTGGGCGGTGACGCCGCCGCCTATGACACTGCAGAAACCATCATGCAAACCTATGCCAAGTCTGTGCGCCTGATGGGCCCGGCAGGTTCTGGTCAATTGACCAAGATGGTCAACCAGATTTGCATTGGTGGTCTTATTCAGGGTCTGGCAGAGGCTGTGCACTTTTCGCAAAAAGCCGGACTTGATACAGATGCCGTTTTTGATGTGATTTCAAAAGGCGCAGCGCAAAGCTGGCAAATGGAAAACCGTGCCGCAACCATGGCTGCGGGCGAGTTTGAGTTTGGCTTTGCGGTGGATTGGATGCGCAAGGATTTCGCGATCACATTGGACGAGGCACGCCGCAACGGGGCGCAATTGCCCGTTACGGCATTGGTTGATCAGTTCTATGCCGACATTCAAAAGATGGGCGGCAATCGTTGGGACACGTCCAGCCTGATTAAACGCCTGACTGATTAATCAGCCAGCCACACCACCCATTGCTGTTTGCAGATAATTTTGCAGACCGACATTCTCAATCAGACCCAGCTGGGTTTCCAGATAGTCGATATGTTCTTCTGTATCGTCTAGAATTTCACGCAGAAGATTACGGCTGACAAAATCCTGCTTGTCTTCGCACAGGGCAATGCCTGCGATCAGGTCGCCACGGCCCTTGATTTCAAGGTCAAGATCACCTTGCAGGCATTCTGGTACATTTTCCCCAACGGCCAGCTTGTGCAGATTTTGCAGATTGGGCAGCCCCTCAATCATCAAGATGCGCTTGATCAACATATCAGCGTGGCCCATCTCTTCGATTGATTCGTCATATTCGTGCTTGCCCAGGGCTTCAAAACCCCAGTCTTCATACATGCGCGCATGCAGAAAATATTGGTTCACGGCGGTCAGTTCGTTGGTCAGCACATTGTTCAGTGCTACGATGACGTCTTTATCACCCTTCATGGCATTCGCTCCTTGTACAGCATTGCCGTAATCCTATCGCCAGACAGGAAAAAGTCAATAAAATCAATTGTATATGAAAGTCACTCGCAGTTGCGAGTAGGGCGACCAGATGCTTAGGACGCGGCCCGCGCATCCTGCTGGGCTATCAGTTGCGCCATCTCGGGCACACATTTGCAGCATTGCGGCTTACAACCATTGATCCGGTAAACATCAAGCGCAGAGCGGGCACCAGCCCGTTTGGCCTCAGCCACTGCTTTCTGATTAATGCCGTTGCAATTGCAAATATACATATCGTGCCTCTCTCTAAGGTGACAAAGATATAATGCTTCTGCGAATGATTTGCAACAGTTTTGCGAGCGATTATTAACTAATGACTGCGACAGATGCGCCGAACATGCTGTTAGGGATGAAGCTGAAGGTGAGGGGGTCACCCCGAAATTCGGTCATAAAACAGCTGCCAAAGTGGACGGATGGACGCGGCTAAAAAAACACGCCCGTTCACTCTTGCACGGATCGGAAAATCAAGTAATGTGCCGCCCGCACAACTGATGCGACTCATGTTCAGGTTTCGACCCGAACATTAAGGAGAGGTGGCAGAGCGGTTGAATGCACCGGTCTTGAAAACCGGCAAGGGTTTATAGCCCTTCGGGGGTTCGAATCCCCCCCTCTCCGCCATACCCCTTAAACGTCAAACTTCACACCAACCAAATCTTCAGACAGGGTCCACAGCTTGGCCCATGTGTCTTCGTCCTGTGCGATTTTGGTGGAGCCGACTTTGACCGGATAGCCCGCGCGCTCCATAAACCCGTGGGGGCCATAATAATCACCACTTGTCACAGCAGGATCGGTCGCGGCGCGTAATGAGGGCAGGGCACCCATGGTCTGGCTTTGACCCAAAAGGGAGTTGCCAAGTTCAAAAAACCATTCGCCAAATTTGGAATTTTCAACTTTTGATGCGGCGCTTTGCAAATTGGTTGAGGCATATCCAGGGTGCGCAGCGGCACTGATAACTTTGCTATTCTTGGCAGTCAGGCGCTTCGCCAGTTCTTTTGAGAACATCAAATTGGCCAGCTTTGCCTGACCATAGGCGCTCCACCGGGAGTAGGAACGTGATTGCCAATTCAAATCATCAAGACTGATTTTGCCGATCCTGTGCGCTTGCGAGGCAACGGCGACTACGCGGCCTGCCTCTGCCTTTTCAACCAGGGGGAACAGCCGGGCGGCAACTGCGAAATGACCAAGATGATTGGTGCCCACCTGCATCTCAAAACCCTGTGCGGTGCGCATTTCCGGCATCGCCATAACGCCCGCATTGTTGAACAGCACGTCAATCGGTTTATCTTGCGTCAGCATTTCATCGGCAAAGGCGGTGATACTGTCCTGATCGGACAGGTCAAGCTTGCGGACCTCAAGCGGGGCGTTGGGAACCGTATCACGGATGGCAGATGCCGCCTGGGCTGCCTTTTCCTCATTCCGGCAGGCCATGACGACCGTTGCGCCCTTTGCGGCCATCGCCTTTGTCGTTTCAAAGCCAAGGCCGCTATTGGCCCCGGTTACCACCACATATTTCCCGGTTTGGTCAGGAATGTCGTCAAATGCCCATTTTGCCATGTTCAGCCCCATTAATTAATCTGCGCAACGGTTGAATAGATGCCCGATTATCGCCACTCTTGCCTGTGACTATCTGCGCTGACCCCAATGATTCGGGGCCACTCTGTTCGGTTATATGGGAGCGAATTGTAAAATGACCAGACTTTTGGCGTTTTTTCTGGCGATTATGGTGTTTGCTCCGTTTAGCCCAGCACAGGCACAAACCGATGACGAGGGCATAGATGACGCTGGTTTTTACCGTTTCCTAAACGACGTGCGGGTAGAGGCGATTAAAAAGGGTATCCGGCCCGAAACGGTTGATCTGGCGTTTCAGGACGCCAAGCCTATCCGCAAGGTGGTGCGCCATGACCGGTCACAATCAGAATTCAAACTGACATTCGACATTTACCGTAATCGCGTGATCAGCCCGACCAATATTCGTGTCGGCAAGGCCAAGGCGCGCGAGTATGACGACCTGTTGACCCAAATTGAAAATCGTTACGGTGTGCAACGGCGCTTCATCCTTGCCATATGGGGCATGGAAACGCGCTATGGCGCGATAACGGGCGATATTCCACTGGTGCCCGCGATTGCCACACTGGCCTATGACAAGCGTCGCTCCGCGTTCTTTAAGGAACAATTGATGGCCACCCTGAAGATGCTGGATCGTGGTTATATCGATATAGACAGCATGAAGGGGTCATGGGCAGGGGCCATGGGCCAACCGCAGTTCATCCCAACCAGCTATCTGGCCTATGCCGCTGATTTTGATGGTGATGGCAAACGGGATATCTGGCGCAATGAAGGTGACGTCTTTGCCTCTATCGCCAACTATCTGGCCAAGCATGGCTGGGACAACAAAACCACATGGGGCCGTCAGGTGCGTTTGCCCAAGGGCTTCTCGCGGACAGACTTTGCAGCGATTGCCCGCACATCCGGCAGTGGGTGCCGCGCCATGCGTGCCAATATCACCGAAGCAAAAAGCCTTGCCCAATGGCAGGCGATGGGTGTTCGCAATCTTGATGGCAGCGCGCTGCCCACAGGCCGCACAGATTTGACCGCTTGGCTGGTGCTACCTGATGGCAGTGACAGCCTGTCTGCGTCTAATCCAACGGCTTTCCTTGCCTATGGTAATTACAAGGCCATTCTTGGCTATAATTGTGCGCATCTTTATGCCGCCACGGTAGGGTTGTTGGCTGATGCCATTGCAGAATAAATTGCTGATACGACTAAGCATACTGATTCTTGGTGTGGGGCTTCTAAGCGCCTGTACCGAGGCACGGCTGGCGGTCTATGGCGCCAAGCAAATTATGGGCCCCGAAAGTGGCGGCGACGAAACCCCGTACAAAGTTGGTAGCCCCTATCAAATGGCAGGGGTTTGGTATTATCCCAAAGAAGACCCTGATTACGATCAGGTCGGCACAGCGTCTTGGTATGGGCCAAAATTCCACGGCTCCCTCACGGCCAATGGTGAAACCTATGACATGGATGGCATGACCGCCGCCCATCCAACCTTGCCAATGCCAAGCTGGGTGCGCGTGACCAATCTTGAAAATGGCCGCTCAACCATTCTGCGCATTAATGACCGTGGCCCGTTCAAGAAAAACCGTTTGATTGATTTAAGCCGTGCGGCAGCTCGTGAACTGAACATCATGCGGAAGGGCACAGCCCATGTCCGCGTGACAATGATCAGGACAGGCGGTCCCAACGGCCAGATAGTGCGTCCCCAATGGATGGAAAGCGCGGCAGGTCATGCCCAAATGCCTGACCCGCAACAGGCCCTGATTGAGGATAGGCCGCGCGCGGCCCCAACCGTAAATGTCGCGATTATGCCGGTGGAACCGACAATGACGTCTCATCCAGATGTCACGGGACAAGCGGCGGCAACGGATTACTACATTCAGATCGGTGCCTTCACTTCGTTCGACAGCGCCCAAACTTTACGTACCCGGATGACCCAGATGTTTGGTGCCGCTGCTGTGAACACCGCCATGCAACTGGGCCGCACCTTGCACAAGGTTTGGGTCGGTCCCTACAAGTCCCCGACCGAGGCTGGGACGGCCCTTGCCTCCCTAAGGGACACGGGCTATGCAGGGGCACATATCGTGCAGCCCAAAACGGCCCCAACAAACGGCGCACCGACCGCTGCACCGCACCCCGATTCATCGGCCAGTCTTGAGGCCACACCATGACCGTAACCACAAAGACAGTTCATCCCATTATGACGCTTAGAAATCTGCTTTCACTCGCCATCGCCCTTGTCCTAACGGCCTTTGTCGGTTTGCCCGCACAGGCGCTCGATACTGTTGCGAAACAGGCCATCATTCTTGATGGCGAAACCGGGACAGTTCTGTACGAAAAAAATGCCGATGTGCCTGCGCCACCCAGTTCTATGAGCAAGCTGATGACGGTGTTGGTGGTCATGGATCGGTTGGCAGAAGGGTCATTGTCACTGGATGACAAATTCCTTGTCTCAGAAAAGGCATGGAAGATGGGCGGCTCAAAAATGTTCGTCATGGTCAATAAACGTATCAGCGTTGAAGACCTGTTACGCGGTATTATCGTGCAGTCCGGCAATGATGCTTGTATTGTCGTTGCTGAGGGCATCGCCGGGACCGAGGCTGAGTTTGCACATTTATTGAATGAGCGGGCCAAGGAAATCGGCCTGACAAACTCACATTTCGTCAATGCCACAGGCTGGCCGCATGAGGGGCAATATATGTCCGTTCGCGATCTGGCAACATTGGCGCAATATATTCACGACACCTATCCTGATTATTATAAAATGTTCGGTGAAAAAGAATTCACCTGGGCAAAAATCAAACAGGGGAATCGCAACCCGCTTTTATATCGTGACATCGGTGCTGATGGTTTGAAAACCGGCCACACCGAAGCTGGCGGTTATGCCCTGACAGCGTCTGCCATACAGGGTGATCGACGCATCTTTATGGTGCTGAACGGCATGGGCTCCATGCGGGAACGGTCCAGTGAAAGTCTGCGTTTAATGGGCTGGGCCTTCCGCAACTTTGACAACTACCACCTGTTTGATGCGAACGAAACCGTGGGTGAGGCTGATGTATGGTTGGGCACCGAGGAAACAGTTCCCGTAATCGTCCCCGAAACGCTGACACTTACAATGAAACGTCAGTCACGCCGCAATATGAAAGTCGCCATGTCCTATACTGCGCCAATTCCGGCCCCGATTGTCGAAGGACAGCAGGTTGGTGTGTTGCGCGTCACAGCGCCGGATATGGACCCACTGGAATATCCGCTGCTTGCCGGCAAGTCTGTCTATAAGCTTGGCGCTGTTGGCCGCTTGCAGGCTGCGGTGTCCTATCTTTTGTGGGGCGCCGGCGGCAGGTGAGTAGGAACACCACAAAACAGCGCGGGCTGTTTATCAGCTTTGAAGGCGGCGAGGGGGCTGGCAAAACCACCCAGATTGACCGCCTGATGACGTGGGTTCATGCTCGTAACGACCCGGTTATCAAAACGCGTGAACCGGGCGGCACCCATGGTGCTGATGAAATTCGCAACCTGATCGTCACCGGCGATGGTGACCGCTGGACACCTGAAACTGAGCTTTTATTGTTGCTTGCTGCGCGGCGTGATCATGTGGCCCGGGTCATCGACCCGGCATTGGATGATGGCACGATGGTTCTGTGTGATCGCTATGTTGATTCCACAATTGCCTATCAAGGCATTGCCCGTGATTTGGGCATCGACAAGGTGCGCACACTCGACGCCGCATGGGGCAGTGCAGGGACATTGCCTGACCTGACATTCTTGCTGGACCTGCCCCCCGAAGAAGGCATTAGGCGCGCCCAACTGCGTGAAGGCGCTGATGGCGAAACCCGGTTTGAGGGTCTGGATTTGAGTTTTCATCATGCATTGCGACAAGGTTTTCGCAACCTCGCGACGGAAGAGCCTGAGCGGATCAAAATTATAGATGCCTCCCGCCCGGTGGATGACATCGCCGCTGAGATTATCAGCCTTACTGCACAAAAGCTGGCAGGCTAGATCATGGCAGTGCTTGATGTAGAGCCTGATCCCCAAAGTGATCAAATCGACGGCCTTCCGCACCCTCGCGAATGCAACCGTTTGGTCGGCCATCAATCGCAGATCGATATGTTCACCAAGGCTTTTGCTGAAAACCGCTTGCACCACGCATGGTTGCTGGGTGGCCCCAAGGGGGTCGGCAAGGCCAGCTTTGCCTATTTGGCAGCCCGTCATTTATTGGCCGGCGGCACGGCTGCGCCGGGGCTTGCCGTACCGCACGGTGACGGCGTTGCCATGCGCATTCATGCCGGGTCCCACGGCAATATGCGTACTGTGCGACGCGCATGGGATCAGAAGACCAAGAAATTCAAAAAGGTCATCAGTGTCGATGATATTCGCGCGCTGACGCCCTTCTTCGGATCCACAGGGTCAGAGGCAGGGTATAGGATCGCCATCATTGATGCTGCGGATGATATGAACGTCAATGCTGCCAACGCGCTGTTGAAATTGCTGGAAGAACCGCCAACACGCAGCTTGTTTTTTCTGGTTTCGCATGCACCGGGCCGGTTATTGCCGACCATTCGGTCCCGTTGCCGGAAGTTACCTTTCCCGCCATTGCAAGACACGGCGGTTGAAGACTTGGTACGCGCGCAGTTACCGGACACTGACAGCCAAACAGCATTTGCCGTGGCGCGCCTTGCTGAAGGGGCACCGGGTCGGGCAATGGCGCTGTTGCTGGCAGACGGGTTTGATCTTTATCGGGACCTGTTCGCGGCCATTCAGGCAAGCGCGGCCCAGCGGAACAAGTTTGCAGATCCGCTGGTGCGGGCAGGACAGGACGAGAAATTCGCCCTTTTCTGCGATTTGGTGACCGATTGGCTGGCCCGCGTGGCACGTATGGCAGCGCGCGGTGCCGCAATCGGTGAGATTGCCGTTATTCCCGAAGAACAGCATTTTATCGAAGATTTGCTGGCAAGACACGGCCCCATTGGCATTGATAAACTGCGCAACGCCTTTTTTGAGGATCGGGCACAAACGACGGGCCTGAACCTTGATAAGCGGCAGTTCGTCCTTCGGCAGCTTACAGCCCTTGCCCAAGTGGGTTGAGGCCGATAAAAGCGGTATCTATACAGCCTCTTAAAGCGGACAGATTATGACCCAAGACGCGTTCTACATCACAACGCCGATTTATTACTGCAATGACGCCCCCCATGTGGGCCATGCCTATACGACCATTGCCTGTGATTTGCTGGCGCGGTTCCATCGGTTGGACGGCAAGCAGGTCAAGTTTTTGACCGGCACGGACGAACATGGGCAAAAGGTGCAGCAAGCCGCTGAAAAACAAGGCGTTAGCCCGCAGGAATTGGTTGATAGCGTCAGCCCACGGTTTGAGGCCCTGTCAGACGCCTTCAACCTGACCAATGATGACTTCATCCGCACAACCCAGCCCCGCCATTATGCCGCCGCACAGGCACTGTGGGCGCGCCTAGTAGAAAAGGGGGCCATTACCCTTGGTGCCTATGAAGGGTGGTACTCAGTCCGTGATGAAGCCTATTATGCAGAGGGTGAGCTGACAGACGGTCCCGATGGCGAGAAAATTGCACCGACCGGTGCCCCTGTTGAGTGGGTGGAGGAGCCAAGCTATTTCTTCAACCTGTCGCAATGGCAGCAGCCTTTGTTGGATTACTATAGTGCCAACCCGGATTTCGTCGGCCCCAAAAGCCGCCGCAATGAAGTTGTCAGCTTTGTTGAAGGTGGCCTGAAAGACCTTAGCGTTTCGCGCACGGCCATCAGCTGGGGCGTGCCCGTACCCGGTGCCCCCGAACATGTGATGTATGTTTGGATTGATGCGCTGACCAATTATCTGACGGCCATCGGTTATCCCGATGAAGACGCAGGTGAGTACAAGACATTCTGGCCAGCCTCGCACCACATAATCGGCAAGGACATCATTCGCTTTCACGCCGTTTATTGGCCTGCATTCCTGATGGCAGCAGAACTGCCCTTGCCCAAGCGTATTTTCGCCCATGGCTGGATCATGAATGGCGGCGAAAAAATGTCAAAGTCACTCGGCAACGTCATTGATCCGTTCAATCTGATCGACACCTATGGTCTTGACCAGACCCGCTATTTTCTGATGCGCGAGGTTAGCTTCGGTCAGGACGGCGTGTTCAGTCATGAGGCGATGGTCAAACGCATGAACGGCGACCTTGCCAATGACCTTGGAAATTTGGCACAACGGTCGTTGAGTATGATTGCCAAGAACTGCGATAATCAGGTGCCCCAGCCCGCCGCCTTCAGCGATGAGGACAAGGCGATGATCGCCCTTGCAGACGGTTTGTTGGAAAAGGTACGCGCCCAGTTTGATGAACAGGCAATCCATTTGGGCCTTGCCACCATCTGGGAATTGGTCAGCGAAGCGAACCGCTATTTCGCGGGTCAGGAACCGTGGGCATTGCGTAAAACCGATCCTGAACGGATGGGCACCGTGCTTTATGTAACAGCGGAACTTATTCGCCAGATTGCCATTTTGGCACAACCTGTTGTGCCAGAATCTGCCGCCCAGTTGCTGGATCAACTAAGTGTAGCAGAAGACGCGCGCACATTTGCTCAGTTGGGTGAGGGGGGGCGGATTGCCCCCGGTGCGGTAGTAGAAAAACCGCAAGGGATTTTCCCGCGCTTTGTTGACGAAGACGACAAGAAATAGGTCGAACTGATGTTGGTGGACAGTCATTGCCATTTAACCTTTCCTGATTTCAAGGAAGACCTGCCCGACATTTTCGCGCGCGCAGCGGCCAGTGACATTGGCCTGATGTTGACAATATCAACCAAGCTGGCTGAGGCCCCCTTGGTCCAGTCGCTTGCCGATGCGCATGAACAGATCTATTGCACTGTCGGCGTTCACCCGCATGAGGCTGAAACAGATGCGGGCGTTACAGCCAACCAACTGGTTGATCTTGCGCAGCACAGCAAAACAGTTGGCATCGGCGAAACTGGGCTGGACTATTTTTATGAACACAGCCCAAGGGAAGAACAGCGCACAGCCTTCCGCGCCCATATTGCTGCATCACGCGAAACCCAATTGCCGCTGATCGTTCATGCCCGTGACGCAGATGATGAAATCATCGACATATTGCAGGATGAATATAGGCAGGGCGCCTTTCCCGGTGTGATCCATTGCTTCAGCTCAGGCCGTGCCTTGGCCGAAGCTGCACTGGATATCGGATTTTATATTTCCCTGTCAGGCATTTTGACATTCAAGACAGCGCAGGAATTGCGCGACATCACAAAGGACGTGCCGCTTGATCGTCTGTTGGTTGAAACCGACGCGCCTTACCTTGCCCCTGTGCCCAAACGCGGCAAACGGAACGAGCCCAGCTTTGTTACGCACACCGCCGCTTGCTTGGCAGAGTTGAAGGGTGTTGACGCGGACGAGCTTGCCGCGGTTACAACGGAAAATTTCTTCCGCCTGTTCGATAAAGTCCCACCGATTGCAAAATCATGAGTGGGCTTAAACGGCAATTTCGTATTTTGGGCTCAGGCTCCTCAGGCGGGGTGCCGCGTGTTGGCGGCAATTGGGGTGACTGTGACCCGACGGAACCAAAGAACCGCCGCAGCCGCTGTTCACTGCTTGTCACACAAGAAAGCAACGGCGATGGAGACGAGGGGCGTACCGCCGTTCTGATCGACACATCTCCTGATTTACGCAATCAATTATTGGATGCTGACATTGATTGGGTGGACGGTGTTGTCTACACTCACGCCCATGCCGATCAGGCCCACGGCATAGATGATCTGCGGGCCTGTGCGATCAACCGGTTTCGCCGCGTTGCCATTCATGCGGACCAAGAAACATTGGATGTTCTGACCAGCCGCTTTGATTATTGTTTTGAGGGCAAGTCCAGCTACCCCGCAATTTTGGAAGCCAATCTTGTTACCGGTCCCGTTACGATTGAAGGCGGCGCAGGCAAGATCACCGCAACATCATTCCCGGTTGATCACGGCAGTTGTGTTTCCTATGGCTGGCGCATTGGTGATATGGCCTACATCCCTGATGTAGTTGGAATAGACGACGAAACGCTTGCCACCCATATGGCCGACCTTGATGTGTTGATTGTCGATGCCCTGCGCTACACACCCCACCCAACACATTCAAATGTGGAACAATCCCTTGGCTGGATTGCACGCTGCAATCCCAAACACGCCATCCTGACGAACCTGCATGTTGATCTGGATTATCAAACGCTGAAAAAGGAACTGCCCGACGGGGTGGAGCCAGCCTATGACGGACTGACGATGACGTTTTAGTCTTGGAAGCTAGCCAACGAAATCGGCAAGGGCGATTGCAGCACCATTATCATCCTCTCCAACACGCGGCACGCTGGTGTAGCGCACAGAAGGTGCAAACCGCCTAAGCGCGTTAATGGTTTCTTCGGATGAAACGGGCGCGTCGGTTGATTCAGAAATGACCACAGCGGCAATTTTGATGTCGTGATTTTGCAGCACTTCAATCGCCGTCAATGTATGACTGATCGTACCCAGATAGCCGCCCGCAACCAGGATTGCAGGCGTGCCAAGCGCGCCCATCCAATCAAGCATTGTGTGGGTGTCATCAAGCGGTACGAATACGCCCCCGGCACCTTCGATCAATCCACGATCCGCATCATGGGCCATCACCGCCTGCTGGCAATGGGCCATTACATCATCAAAGGGGATGGTTTTACCTTCGCGCGCTGCGGCCATATCCGGCGACAGGGCCGCCTGATACCGCCACGGCGTCATGGCAGCCACGCTGTCCTCTGACACGGTTTGGTCCATAGCGGACAACAGACGCGCAGAATCTGTTTCGTTCAGGTCCAGCTCGCCAAGGCCACTTAAGACCGGTTTCGCAGCGGCAACACTGAACCCATTGGCGCGCCAACCACGCAGCAACAATGAAGCGATATGGGTCTTGCCGACATCTGTGCCGGTTGCGGTGATGAAATAACGGGTCATGCAATAATTTTCCTTACGGCATCAATAAGCTGATCAAGGTGCGCACGCTCATGCAATGCAGTGAAAGTAAAACGCAGCCGCGCAGTGCCATCGGGAACGGTTGGTGGACGGATTGGCGTCACCAGAAAGCCCCGACCCTCAAGTGCCTTTGCGGCCTGCAAGGCCTTGTCCGGTTCCCCGATGATCAGCGGAACAATCGGCGATTGCGGTTCAGGCAAATTCAAGGCTCGACAAAAATATGCCGCGTTCTGTAAAGGCAGGGCGCAATAGTCAGGTTCGTCCCGGATTATCTTCAACGCTGCAAGCGCAGCAGCAGCCGACGCAGGCGGCAGGCCCGTTGAATAAACAAAACTGCGGGCGCGATTACGCAACAACTCAATCACTGATTGGCTGGCACATAAATAACCGCCATAGCCGCCTATGGCCTTTGATAATGTGCCCATCTGTAGGGCCGGAATGGATCCGGCACCTTCAACGAATGAGGAGCCGCGCCCATCACCAACAACCCCAATGCCGTGGGCATCATCTGTCATCAGCCATGTATTATGTTGTTCGGCCAATGTCTGTAAATCCGCAACAGGGGCCAAATCACCATCCATTGAAAACACGCCATCGGTTATGATCATCACATGATCATACTGGTCACGCTTGTCTGCCAAGGCGCGGGCAACAAACGCCAGATCATTATGGGGGAAGCGTATTTCGTCAGCGCCGCTTAAACGGGTGCCGGACATCAGACAGGCATGGGCCAGTTCATCAATCAAAATCAAATCGCCTGCACCCATCAGGGCAGGGATGACACCCAGATTGGTCAAATAGCCAGACCCGAAGACGATTGCGCCCTCGGTTCCCTTAAGGGTTGCCAGCTCCTCTTCAAGTGCGGTCAACAGGGGGTGATTCCCCGTAATCAAGCGCGAGGCACCTGCGCCGGTGCCGAACATATCCAATGCCTCATGACTGGCCTGAATCAGCCTAGAATCATGGCTTAGGTTCAAATAGTCATTGCAGCAAAAGGAAATCAGCGTTTTACCATCCCGTTTGACGGTAATCGGGCCATCCCGGTGCGTATCAAACAGGTCGCGCAGTAGGTTGTTTTCCCGCCGTTCGGTCAGCTTTTCTGCCGCAAATTGGTCAAGTGATTGTGTCATGGGCGCAACCTGATGGTTTCAGCGAACGAAGTCAAACATTTCAACTTGAAACTGGTTGGTTTGCAGCGCAAAACGGTTGCTTGACCTGACCTGTTTGGTCGCTATGCTGGCCCAAATTCGCTAATAAGGACTAATACCAATGACTGCATTGTCACAGGAAACGCCAAAGGCCGATAGCCTGCGTGATATGGGCACCGGGGCCGCAACTGCGCCGGGCGATATCCGCCATGATTGGACACGTGAAGAGATTGAGGCGTTGTTCGCCAAACCGATGAATGATCTGTTGTTTGAAGCGCAAACAACGCATCGGCGTTATTTCGATCCGAACACTGTGCAGATGTCCACATTGTTGTCGATCAAAACCGGCGGCTGTCCTGAAGATTGCAAATATTGCTCGCAAAGCGCCCATTGGACCGGATCGCCCGTTGAGGCGACCAAGCTGATGGAAGTGCAAAAAGTGCTGGATGAAGCCAAGCAGGCAAAAGCTGCTGGTGCCACCCGCTATTGCATGGGCGCCGCTTGGCGTAACCCCAAGGACCGCGACATGGACACCGTAGTGGCCATGATTGAAGGCGTCCGGGAACTGGGCATGGAAACATGCATGACACTGGGGATGTTGAGCCCTGAGCAGGCTGGTCAGCTGAAACATGCGGGCCTTGATTATTACAATCATAATGTCGATAGCTCAGAAGAGTTCTATAAAGAGATCATCACAACCCGTACCTATGAAGATCGCCTGAACACGTTGCAAAATGTGCGTGATGCCGGAATCAATGTTTGCTCTGGCGGCATTGTTGGCATGGGCGAGGGGCGGCAGGACCGCGCCGGGATGTTGATGACATTGGCTAATCTTGAAAAGCATCCTGAATCTGTGCCGATCAACATGCTGATCCAAACCGAAGGCACGCCGGTTTTCGGCCTTGATGAGCTTGATCCGTTGGAATTTGTGCGCACCGTTGCAGTTGCCCGCATCATGATGCCCAAATCTGTCGTGCGCCTGTCTGCCGGTCGCGAATGGATGAGCGATGAGTTGCAGGCCATGTGCTTTATGGGTGGTGCAAACTCAATCTTTATCGGCCCGAAATTGCTGACGACTGACAATCCTGCGCAGGAAAAAGATCAGGCACTGTTTGACAAGCTGGGGATCAAACCCATGCAGGTCGGCACACAGGTTGGCGAAGACGCGCCCGCAACTGATCCGCTTGCAGCGGAATAAGGCTCGTTTTGCCCGATAAAAAACCACCAACACCATTACCGCCATTACCCAATTGGGCCCCTGACTGGCAAAAGCAGGGCCAGCAGCATGTTTGGCTGCCCTACGCCCAAATGCAAAACACATCGCCGCCTTTGGCTGCTCAATCAGCCGTTGGCGCGCGGATCAAACTGCATAATGGGGAGGAGTTGATCGATGGCGTCTCGTCATGGTGGACGGCGGCGCATGGCTATAATCACCCGCATATCAATCAGGCGATTACTGATCAGATGGCAGATTTTTCGCATCTGATGCTGGGCGGTTTCGCGAGCGAGCCTGCCTATCGGTTGGCAACGCGCCTGTCTGAAAAATTGCCCGGCGACCTTAATCACGTCTTCTTTACAGAGTCTGGATCAGTTTCTGTTGAAGTGGCGTTGAAAATGGCTATCCAGTTCTTTCAAAACCAGGGGCAGGGGCAAAAGAACAAGATCATCAGCTTCATGGGCGGCTATCACGGCGACACGCTGGGTACGATGGCGATCTGTGATCCAGAAGAGGGCATGCACTCAATGTTTGATGGTGTATTGCCCGAACAATTTGTGCTGCCGGTGCCGACCGATGAAGAACACCAAGCGGCCTTCAAAACATTCCTGAACGACCATGCCGATTCATGCGCTGCCATTGTGATCGAACCTTTGGTGCAGGGCGCAGGGGGCTTTAAGGCCCACAGCCCGGCGGTTCTACAATTCCTGCGCGATTGCGCGGATGAGCATGACCTGATGCTGATCTTTGATGAAATTATGACGGGGTTCGGCAGGCTTGGCCGTTATGCCAACAATGAAGACAATGGCGGGGATACTGACAGCCTGTTCGTTTGCGGCCAGACCGGTGTTGTGCCGGACATCATCACCCTGTCAAAGGCGCTGACGGGCGGGACACTGCCACTTGCCGCAACGATCGCCACAGGGCGTATATTCGAAGGCTTTATGAGTGAGGAGCCGGGCAAGGAGCTGATGCACGGCCCGACATTTATGGGCAATGCCCTGTCTTGCGCGGCGGCGAATGCCTCGCTTGACTTATTTGAACAAGAAGACCGTTTGGGTCAAGTCGATCATATTGCCGCCCAGCTTGATACGCACCTGTCAGCACTTTCAGACCTGCCACACATCGCTGATGTACGTGTCATGGGTGCCTTGGGCGTAATTGAGGTCGATGAAATGCGTGCCCTGAACGACCTGAAAGCACGCTTTGTAGAGCAGGGGGTTTGGATCCGACCATTCGGCAATGTCATCTATGTCATGCCGCCGATGATCATTTCCGACGATGACCTTGGCTACCTGCTGGACGTCTTTGTCAGGACCGTGACCGATTGGACTGCTGGGAAAATTTAGGCAAAACCCTTAAGAACAGGCCGCAAAACAAGGATGCAAACACATGAAAATATTACGTTATTTGCTTGCGATTGTGGCCGTTATCGCCCTCGGCACCTTGTGGGGCTATATGCGTTTTCTTGATTTTGATTATCCCGAAGAACCATCATTGCCGGGCATCTATTCCCAGGGGCAGCTGACACATGATGGTGTCGCGCGGACGTTTGACTTTTATGTGCCGCAAAATCGCGCCGACAACCCGGCTATTGTCCTGGCGTTTCACGGTTCCACCAGTGACGGCCCGCAAATGCGGTCTGGCTTTGCCTATCAGTTCGATGTTTTGGCAGAAAAACACGGATTTATAGCCGTTTATCCCAATGGCTTCGAGAACCATTGGAATGATTGCCGGAAAGAGGGCGATTACGCCGCCAATCACCAAAACATCGATGATGTTGGCTTTTCCAAAGCCATTATAGGCTTTCTAAAAGCGCGGTTTAACGCCGATCCGGGCGCTGTAGTCGCCACGGGATTGTCCAATGGCGGGCACATGGCCTATCGGCTGGGACTTGAAGCGCCTGAGGTTGTGTCAGCAATTGTGCCATTTGCGGCAGCTTTTCCCGCGCGTGATAATCTGGATTGCACACCGCTGGACAAGCCTGTGAACATATTGCTGGTCAATGGATCCGGTGATCCATTGGTGCCGTCAGAAGGCGGTGTCCAGGAAGTATTCGGACAGGCGCGCGGCACAGTATTGTCGATGAGCGATTCAATCAATATCTGGGCGCGCTATGCTGGATATGGCATGCAGCCCCCGGTAATCGGTCCGGTCAACAATCCGAATAAAGAAGATGAAAGCAATATCATTTCTGAAACATGGGATGACCCCATGCGCAAATTGGTGCGGCTGTATCGGGTTGAAAATGGTGGCCATAATATACCCAACAAGCTGTTCAAATATCCGCGCATCCTTGGCAATACCAATCAGGACATTGATGGCGCTGAAGCTGTTTGGCAGTTTTTTGAAGAAAGTAGGGCGCGGTAATATATGAAGGTCATCCGGCAAACCGACAATAAAGACACCATTTGCCGGCAAGTATTAGAGGCATTGCCGCATTGGTTCGGCATTGCTGAATCGGTTGATCAATATGTCGCCGATGCCTCAAAACAGCTGATGTTTGTGGCACAAGATCAATCCCAGCTAGTGGGCATGATCACGTTACAGCAGCACAACAGTCTGAATATAGAAATTGCCGCAATGGGTGTTATGCCGGACCATCACCGCAATGGCATTGGACGTCAACTCGTAGCAGCCGCAGAACAATTTGCACGTCAGGCTGGCGCCAAAGCGATGACAGTCAAAACATTGTCGTCGCGTGCATCTGACGAAGGATATGCAAAGACCAGAGCTTTCTATGAAGGTGTCGGTTTTCAGGTATTTGAAGAAATGCCTAGCCTGTGGGATAACGATAACCCGGCGGTTGTTCTGATCAAGTTTCTATAAGATGTGGTGCTGTGCGTTTTTGGTGCAGATGAATGTTGCCGCGGACGCTTTTGCTCATGCAGGGGCCGGCGCCTAAGTCAAGATTCGTAACTGGTTTTATTTTGGCTTACAGGAAGGGCGGGCCAGTTGTCTGATCAGACTATGTGTGGGTAAGCTAAGTTACGTCCATTCTGTCGATGATTCCCAAGCTGTTCCGCCGAGTTGCTGTGTTAATCGGCCAGTCCAAGTGTTCCACACGTTTTCCACAACCATCAAATAGTTCCATAATATCTATTATGCGATAAATTGTTGCCTGTGGATAAGAAAAAGGCCGGTTGCAATAACCGGCCTTCCCTTTGATATTATTGATTAAAAATCGCTTCTAAGACGCAGCAACCAACCCGCCATCAACAGGAATTGTCGTTCCTGTAATGTATGAACTTGCTTCTGACGCAAGGAACATTGCAACCCCCGCCATATCCGCAGGCACACCGATACGCTTGCGCGGCACAGATTGGACAAGTGCGTCACCAAAATTGTCGATCGTCGCCTTCATCATTTTCGATTGGAACGGCCCCGGCGCAATCCCCGTGACGTTAATGTGATCACGCGCCAAGCGACTGGCCAAATGCCGCGTCAGATTGATCACCGCAGCCTTGCTTGATGAATAGGCATAGGTTTCAAGCCCCGGTGCGTGCATCCCGTCAATTGATGCGGTGTTGATCACACGGGCCGGATTTTCATGGCTACCAGCCGCACGCAGCTCAGGCAGTAGTTTTTGGGTCAAAAAGAAGATCGATTTGACATTCAGGCTCATCACCTTGTCCCAACCGGCTTCAGGATACTCGTCAATCGGCGCGCCCCAATTGGCACCCGCATTGTTGATCAATACATCAAGCTGCCCTTCACGTTCCTTAATGTCCGCGGCCAGCTTTTCAATGCCGGCCATGGATCCAAGGTCATTGGGTAGCGCGATACACGTCCCGCCCTCATCCGTCAGGCGCTTGGCAACTTCAGCACAGGCCGCAATATCACGTGATGAGATATAGACCTTTGCGCCATTGGCAGCAAAGCCAGTTGCAATCATCTCGCCAATACCGCGAGAGCCGCCGGTAACCAAAACGGTCTTGCCAGACACATCAAATAGATTTTTCATACTTACCCCTTTTATTCACAGTCGCGTTTGCAATTTTGTTTTATGATGAACGCTACATAGCAAATATTTAACAATTGACGTAGGGAAAAGCAGACCGATGACATGGGAAAACAAGGACAATCCGGGGATTGAACGCATCTTGTCGGTCATGGCGCAATTGCGAAACCCTGATGGCGGCTGCCCCTGGGATTTGGAACAGACATACCGCACCATTGCCCCCTACACCATTGAGGAAGCCTATGAGGTAGCCGATGCCATTGAAAAAGATGATATGGCAGGTCTGAAGGAAGAGCTGGGCGATTTATTGCTGCAAGTCGTCTTTCACAGCCAAATGGCAACAGAAGAAAACCTGTTTGATTTCGACAACGTGGCCCATGGTATTGCCGACAAAATGGTGCGCCGCCACCCACATGTATTCGGTGACGCCAGCCATCGTGATGCTGCGGAACAAACAACCGCTTGGGAGGCGCTGAAAGCCGAAGAACGCGCCGCGAAATCAGACGGTAAACCTGCTGGTATTCTTGACGATATTCCCGCCGCCCTGCCCGCTGCAACGCGCGCACTAAAACTGCAAAAACGCGCCGCTCGTGTTGGCTTTGACTGGGGCGATGTGCAGCCGGTCCTTGACCAAATGACCGAAGAGATTGAGGAACTGGCAGCCGAACTCGCCACAGGAAAAACCGGGCAAGAACAACCCGACCCTGACCGGGTTGAGGATGAGTTTGGCGACCTGATGTTCTGCGTTATCAACCTTGCGCGCCACCTGAAGGTTGATCCCGAAGCTGCCTTGCGGCGCACGAACCAAAAGTTTGAACGACGCTTTGGCCATATTGAACAAACGCTGCGCAAGGATGGCAAGGCGATGGAACAGGCTAGCCTTGATGAGATGGAAGCCCTGTGGCAGGAAGCGAAAGACATTGAGCGGGCATCAGACTAAAAATGGGTAAAACCATCCTGCCCGGCTGTGATTTCCTGCCCGTCAATATCCAGCAGGACAACGCCCTCACCCACTTGTACATCGCCAATCAGCGTAAAACCGGCCTGCTGAAAATGTGTGGCGGATTCAGGTGGTGCACACACAAGCGCCTGATAATCATCCCCGCCTGACCAGATCAGTGGCCATGCCTCAGGCGCGTTGGCAAGCAGCAGGCGCGCAGCGTTTGAAAGCGGCAACGCGGCCTTGTTCAGCACAAGTTTGCAGCCCGACTGGTCGGCTATATGCGCCCCATCCGCCAACAATCCATCTGACAAATCAATGCTGGCGGTACCATGTTTTGCAATTACTTCTGCAGCATCAAATGGCGGCAATGGCGTTAAATAGGCCCGGTCGAGTGCGCCATCAATTTGGGGATAATGCAGCCCAAGGGCAGCATCGCCCAAAGTACCTGACACCCAAACCTGTTGGCCCGGTTTTGTCCCGGACCGTAATATAGGGCCATCACCAAATGGTGTTCCGAATATTGTCACTGTGAAACTAGCAGGCCCATCTGTGGTAACCGTATCTCCGCCCAACAGCGCAAGGCCCCATTTTGCTTGCGCCAGTCCAAGCCCATCGACAAAGCGGTCCATTTGCCCGTCGTCAACGGGCTGCGCCCATGCACAGGACAGCATATAGGCAACCGGCTTGGCACCCTTGGCCACAATGTCAGATACATTCGCTGCCAACAGCTTTTGGGCAACAGTGTCATAAGGATCGGTGTGCCGGAAATGCCGACCCGCCACCATCATATCCATGCTGGTGATCAGCGGCCCGACATCTGCATGAAGTAATGCCACGTCGTCGGTCAGGCCCAATGCCTCACCCACTGTGGCCAGCGGCGCGAGTTTTTCCCGAATAAAGTCAAACTCGCCAGACATAAGATCTAGTCGAGCCTGTTGCTGGTAACTTTGCGGTAAAGCTCATTCAAAACACCGCCAGCAAATTTCAGGTCAGCCCCGTCAAAGAACGCGTCGGCAATATCAAGATAATCCACCAACACATCTTTTGCTGGCAGATCCGGGCGGGCAACCCACGCGCCACAGGCAGCACGCAACAGCGCACGCATATTGGCGTCCAATCGTTCAAGCGTCCAACCATCCACCAGATGTGCCCGGATCAAACCATCAACGGCCATTGCTTGATCGGACACAGCCTCAACAATCACGCGAAAATGCTCTTGATCGGCATCCTGCATGTCTGGGGCCTCTTCATCGGGTTGGTCCACCACGGCGCCGTCTTCAGGCGGCGCTATGGGTCCAAGATGAAAGGCACAGAATTCCTTAATAACCGATGCAGGCTCTGCCTTCATCAGGTCAATTTGGTAAAGCGCCTGCACGGCAGCAAGGCGCGCCAATGACAGCGGCGTCACCGGCGAAGTTTCGCGTTTCTTGGCACGACGGCGCGCGGCCGCGGCGGCATTGTCAGCAGCTGATGTCACGCAAAGCGTCCCTTCAATTCGGCCATTCGCAGGCAGGCGATGGCGGCAGCCTTGCCCTTATTGCCTTCGGTGCGGCGGGCACGGGCCCATGCCTGATCAGCATTTTCAACGGTTAGAATGCCATAGCCGATTGCGGCCTTGTGCTGTAGCGCCAAGTCCTGCAAGCCACGTGCAGACTCCCCACACACATAATCATAATGGCTGGTTTCACCACGGATCACAGTCCCAAGCGCGATATACCCGTCAAAGGGCGGCTCGCCCCCATTCCAAGGCCCATCAAGGGCAAAGCGAATGACGCCGGGAATTTCAAAGGCACCGGGCACGTCAACGCGTTCATAGGTGGCACCAACACTTTCCAAATGTTCAATAGCACCAAGTGCCATTTCATCGGCCAGCTCGTCGTAAAAGCGCGCCTCAACAATCATGATATGGGGTTTTTCCCGCATAGACCTGTTCCTTTAAGATTTCGCGCCGGGGATCGGTTCTTGACCGACGATTTTCAGGCCATAGCCATCCAATCCGACAATATTATGTTGTGTGTTTGACAGAAGATTGATGTCACGCACACCCAAATCCAACAGGATTTGTGCGCCCACACCATAATCCCGCAGCGTTTCGGGCAGTTCTGAATTCAACGCCAGCTCATGCTCTGGCCTGCCGGGAATACCTTCGACATTCATCATCTCAGATACAACAGTAGAGCGCGTATCACGGATCAACACGATCACCCCGCGTCCCACATCATCGATATGTTTCATACAATTTTGCAAAACCTTGCCGCGTCCTTCATGGGCGCCCAGCATATCATCGAACAGGTTAACCGCATGCATACGAACGGGTACCGGCTCCCCCGATGACACGTCACCTTTCACAAGCGCAACATGTTCGGCATATTCAGCCTTGTTCACATAGAGGCAAAGCTTGAACTCACCGCCCCACTCGCTTTTGAAATCACGCTCCGCAGCGCGCATGATCACACGGTCATGACGGCGGCGATAGGCAATCAGGTCAGCGATTTTTGCAACCTTCAGATTGTGCTTTTGGGCGAACTTTACCAAATCAGGCAAACGGGCCATCGTGCCATCATCATTCATGATTTCACAAATCACCCCTGATGCGTTCAACCCTGCAAGGCGCGCAATATCCACGCTTGCCTCTGTATGGCCGGCACGAACCAACACACCGCCGTCACGCGCTTCCAACGGGAACACATGTCCCGGTGTGGCAATGTCCTGCGCGTTTTTGGTGGGATCAATCGCAACTGCAATTGTATGGGCGCGGTCATGGGCTGAAATACCTGTCGTCACCCCTTCGCGCGCTTCAATAGAAACGGTGAAGGCTGTTTGATGGCGGGACTGGTTGGTCTGGCTCATCAAATGTAGGCCAAGCGACTGAATGCGCTGGCTATCCAATGTCAGGCAAATCAGGCCACGGCCATGGGTCGCCATGAAGTTGACCGCTTCGGGTGTTGCCATTTCGGCAGGGATCACCAGATCACCTTCATTTTCGCGATCTTCATCATCGACAAGGATGAACATGCGTCCATTGCGAGCATCTTCAATCACTTCTTCGATTGAAGACAGATAGTCTGAATATGATGAGGGCATAATCAGTCCTTCCAGGACAAACGGTTTGATTCGAAATTGGCAAAGCTTAACAGGCGGCCCGTATAGCGGATCATGGGATCAGCTTCCAGATTGATCCTGTCGCCGACACGTGCTGCGCCGAATATGGTTTCTTCCTTCGTATGGGGAATAATATTGACCCCGAAGGTGCTGGCGTCATCATCAACTTCATTCACGGTCAATGATGTGCCGTTTATGGCAATCGACCCCTTGGGGCTTAGGAACTTGCGGAACGGGCGCGGCACGTCGAAGGTAAAGCGGGTGCTGTCACCCGCCTCTACCATTTCTTTAATGGTGCCGACGGCATCAACATGACCCGTCACAATATGACCGCCCAGCTCCTCGCCCACGCGCAAGGCGCGTTCCAGATTAACGAGTGCGCCTTCTTGCCAATCGCTTAACGTGGTGCAATCCAATGTCTCTTGCGAGATATCAACGGCGAACCAGCCATTATACTCATTCTCGCCATCGGTCCGGCCCATGGCGACCACCGTCAGGCAGGCCCCGTTGCATGAAATTGACGCCCCAAGGTCGATCCGGTCTACGTCGTAACGTGTCAAAATCTCGGCCCGAAGGTCGCCGCGTTGTTCCAATGACCTGATACGGCCAATATCTGTGATAATTCCTGTAAACATGGCACTGTTTTAAGGCTGTTTGACCCAGATGTCCAAAAGGTCTTCACCTAATTTCTCCTGCCGCGACAGTTGATAGCGGGGCATGTTAACCAGCTTATCAATGCCAAACGCCTCAATCGCTGGTAATCCGTCCCCACCGATGACCCCGCCAGCCCTAAACCAGCTGATCATATCAACCAGGCCAAGCGCCAACAGGCTGCCTGCAACCTGACTGCCACCTTCGACCAAAAGGCGCGAAATACCGCGCAGGGCCAGTTGTTCAAGGGCAGCATCCAAGGGGACGCCTTCTGCGCCTGCTTTCGGCACCGGGATGCCCACAACCTCAACCCCGGCCTTTTCAAACGCCTTGCGGCGGGCCTTTTCTGCACCTTCACGTGTCAAAATGATGGTTCGCACGTCACTGGCTGTTTTTACCAGATTGGCAGTCAATGGCAGACGAAGATGACTATCCAGCACAATGCGGGTTGGGGAGCGTCCCTCAAGCCCCGGCAAACGACAGGTCAGCGACGGATCATCAGCCAAAGCAGTGCCCAGCCCAACCAAAATGCCATCAAATCGCGCCCGCATCAGATGGGCACGGGCACGGGCCGCGCTACCGGTAATCCATTGCGATTGGCCTGTATGGGTGGCAATGCGACCATCAAGCGAGGTGCCAAATTTCAGCATAACCATCGGACGGTCATGTTCCAGCACCGTCCGGAAACCGGCATGACTGCGTTGCGCGTCCTGCGCCAGCACCCCGGTTGTTACGGTCATCCCCGCCGCTTCCAATTGCGTGTGACCTTGGCCCGCCACAGCAGGATTGGGGTCTTCCATGGCAGACACAACCCGCGTGACCCCCGCCGCAATCAGCGCGGATGTACATGGCGGTGATTTTCCTTGATGGGCGCAGGGTTCCAGCGTGACATAGGCGGTAGCACCTTTCGTCACGTTTGGACCAAAACGATCCTGTGCCGCAGCAATCGCGGCAACTTCTGCATGGGGCCTGCCACCCGGTTGCGTGGTGCCCCGGCCAACAACATGGCCGTCCTTCACCAACACACAGCCGACAGAAGGATTGGGAGCCACCTGCCCCAATCCGCGCCGGCCCATCATCAGGGCCATGCGCATAAAGTGATGATCGCTAGTCGCGCTCAATATCGCCATCCGGCCCCGCCAGATTGCCAAGGAAGCTTTCGAAATCCTTGGTCTCGCGGAAGTTTTTGTAGACGGAGGCAAAGCGCACATAGGCGACGGAATCCAGATTGGCCAGACCTTCCATCACCAGTTCGCCAACAACATCAGACGGAATTTCATTTTCACCCAGCGATTCCAGACGGCGCTGGATACCGGTAACCATCTGATCAACACGATCAGGGTCAACCGGACGCTTGCGCAACGCCATAGAGACTGAGCGCATCATTTTTTCCCGGTCGAACGGCACGCGACGGCCACTTTTCTTAACCACGGTCAGTTCACGAAGCTGCACACGTTCAAATGTGGTGAAGCGTGCGCCACAGGCTGAACAAAGCCGACGACGACGAATTGCCGTGCCGTCCTCTGACGGTCGTGAATCTTTGACCTGCGTGTCTTCATTCCCGCAAAAAGGACAGCGCATCGGATAACCCCCAAAACAAAAGAACCGCCCTACCCCTGATGGGTAAGGCGGCGATATTACAAACTACTGATCAGAATAAATCGGGAAACGCCCGGTCAATTCCAGCACCTTGGCACGCACGGCCTGTTCAACTTCCTGATTTTTGTCAGGGCCGTTGGCTGCCAAACCATCCAAAACTTCACCGATCATCTGGCCGACCTGCTGGAATTCAGCAACGCCAAAGCCGCGTGTTGTCCCCGCCGGTGTGCCAAGACGCACACCTGACGTGACCATCGGTTTTTCAGGGTCAAACGGAATGCCGTTTTTGTTGCAGGTGATGAAGGCGCGTTCCATGGATTCTTCGGCATCACGGCCTGTCAGCCCCTTGGGCCGCAAATCAACCAGCATCAAATGCGTGTCGGTTCCGCCTGACACAATCCGCAACCCCTCACCCTTCAGGGTTTCGGACAATGCCTTGGCGTTTTCAATAATCGCCGCGGCATAGGTTTTGAATGACGGCTGCAAAGCCTCACCAAAGGCAACAGCCTTCGCGGCAATGATGTGCATCAGTGGACCACCCTGCAAACCGGGAAACACGGCTGAATTGAATTTTTTACCCAGATCAGCATCCGCTGACAGGATCATACCGCCACGGGGACCGCGCAACGTCTTATGGGTCGTTGTCGTCACCACATGAGCATGCGGGATCGGGTTGGGGTGCGCACCGCCGGCGACAAGACCAGCAAAATGGGCCATATCGACCATCAAATATGCGCCAACACTGTCCGCAATTTCGCGGAACTTGGCAAAGTCGATCACGCGCGGGTAGGCAGACCCACCGGCAACAATCAGCTTCGGCTTATGTTCCTTAACTACGGCAGAAACCGCATCATAATCAATGGTTTCATCATCTTGCTTCACACCGTATGACAGCGCATTGAACCATTTACCTGAAATATTGACCTTGGCCCCGTGGGTCAGATGACCGCCAGAGGCAAGGTCCATCCCCAAAATGGTGTCGCCGGGCTGCAACAGCGCCAGAAAGACCGCCTCATTGGCCTGTGCGCCCGCATGGGGCTGCACATTGGCATAGGCAGCGCCGAACAGCTTCATCGCACGGTCACGGGCCAAATCTTCGACAATATCAACATGCTCGCACCCGCCATAATAGCGGCGACCGGGATAGCCTTCGGCATATTTGTTCGTCAGGACAGAGCCTGCAGCCTGCAAAACGGCGCGAGAGACTATGTTTTCTGAGGCAATCAACTCAATCTGGCTTTGCTGGCGGCCAAGCTCCAGGCCAACGGCATCAAAGACAGCCTTATCGCTGTCTGCCAAATTTTCTTGAAAAAAGGAGGACATATCAGGTGTTGAGGCAACGGCTTCGGTCATGGCGAGACTCCTCACGTCTATGCGCCTTCAGATATTGACGGCGCAGGGGCAAAAACCACGAGGCCCCACTGTCGATAATAGGCCGCTTCCATACCACATCTAGGCGGGGGCGGCTAGCATATCCACAAGGTCTCGTGAAAAAAACTAACTGTGTGAAAACAGAAATCCTGACTTTCTAGGCAGCCCGGCCCTGATCGATTAAAATCAGGCCGCGCGGGATAGATTGTGACGCTGCCAAACCTCGTCCAGCGCATCAACCAAATGTTTCATTTTCTCATCATCGTGGAACGGTGACGGTGTAAACCGCAGCCGTTCAGACCCACGCGGTACGGTCGGATAGTTGATCGGCTGCACGTAAATGCCGAATTCCAACAACAACTCGTCCGACACTTTCTTACACATCACCGGATCACACACCATAACAGGCACAATGTGGGTTGGCGTGTCCATAACGGGCAAGCCACGTTCCGCCAGCATGGATTTCAAGGTTGCGGCACGTTCCTGATGTTTGGCACGTTCCTGCCCTGATAATTTCAGGTGCCGAATGGAGGTCAGCGCACCGGCGGCAACCGCAGGCGCAATTGATGTGGTGAAGATAAAGCCCGGCGCATAGGAGCGGATGGCATCGATCAATGCCTCTGTCCCGGTGATATAGCCGCCCATCAACCCAAATGCCTTCGCCAATGTGCCTTCAATAATATCAACCTGATCCATCACACCATCACGTTCCGCGATGCCGCCGCCATGTTCGCCATACAGGCCAACGGCGTGAACCTCATCCAGATAGGTCATGGCGTTGTATTTTTTGGCCAGCGCACAAATCTCGCCAATGGGCGCGATGTCGCCATCCATTGAATAAACCGATTCAAACGCGACAAGCTTGGGGCGCTCAAGATCGAATGAGCTAAGGAGCTCTTCCAAATGCGCAAGGTCATTGTGGCGGAAGATCACCCGTTCGGCACCGCCATTGCGAATGCCTTGAATCATTGACGCGTGGTTTAACTCATCGGAAATCATCACAATGTCAGGGATGATTTTTTGAATGGTCGACAAGGTGGCGTCATTTGAGTTGTAACCCGAAGTGAACAGCAACGCCGCTTCCTTGCCATGCAGGTCGGCAAGCTCTTCTTCAAGTTCAACATGATAATGGGTCGTACCAGAGATGTTTCGTGTGCCGCCAGAACCGGCGCCGACGCCGTCAATCGCCTCTTTCATCGCGGTGTGCACAAGAGTGTTTTGGCCCATGCCGAGATAATCGTTTGAGCACCACACGGTAATTTCACGTGTGTCGCCATTCGGGGCATGAAAACTGGCTTGCGGAAAATTTCCGTTGTGGCGCAGCAAATCGGCAAAGACGCGGTAGCGGCCTTCGTCGCGCAAATCCTGAACAGCTTTTGCAAAGGTTGCGGTATAGTCCATAATCCGTCCTTTGGTTCGACCGCCTAACCTAGATCACCCATAATAATGGACGAGCGGTCTTTTTGCTGCGAAAATTGACGCTTGTTAATTTGGGCACCAAAAATCATGCAATGCAGCATTTATGCGGGGATATGTGACAGGTTTCTGACGCCTGCGCAACGATAATCCGGCGCAAAATATGGTGAAATCTGCCGCAGGCAGAACAAAATCTATAGCCTCATGATAATAAATCATTATGGTGCTGCCGAACCCTAGGTAAGGCTGCAAGACAGGCCGCAGGATAAAGGAAGTGCAAAATGGCTGGTAGTATTAAGGGATATGGTCCCTTTTCATGGGACGACCCGTTTCTTCTAGAAGACCAAATGACCGAGGAAGAGCGGATTATTGTCCATTCTGCCCGTGAATTTGCACAGACAGAGCTGGCCCCGATCGTAAAACAGGCCAACCGTCACGAAGAATTTGACCGGTCAGTCTTCAACAAAATGGGTGATGCGGGTCTTTTGGGCTCCACCATCGAAGGCTATGGCTGCGCCGGCGTGAACTATGTGTCCTATGGCCTTATCGCCCGTGAAGTTGAACGGATCGATAGTGCCTATCGGTCATGCATGTCAGTGCAAAGCTCGCTCGTCATGCATCCGATTCATGCCTATGGCAGTGAAGAACAGCGCCAGAAATATCTGCCCAAGCTTGCCAGTGGTGAGCATGTCGGTGCTTTCGGGTTGACGGAACCGGATCATGGTTCTGACCCCGGCTCCATGGTGACGCGCGCAAAACCCGTTGATGGCGGTTATGTGATTAACGGTGCCAAAATGTGGATCACAAGTGCGCCGATTGCCGACACATTTGTTGTTTGGGCCAAATCCGAAGCACACGAAGACCGGATCAAGGGCTTTATCCTTGAGCGCGGCTATGAAGGGCTATCAACGCCGAAGATTGAAGGTAAGTTCTCGCTGCGCGCCTCGCCCACCGGGGAAATCGTCATGCAGGACGTTTTCGTTCCTGAAGAAAACCTGTTGCCCAATATTTCCGGTCTTGGTGGTCCGTTCGGGTGTCTGAATAATGCGCGCTTTGGCATCGCCTTTGGTGCGATGGGGGCTGCGGAGTTCTGCTGGCACGCTGCACGCGATTACACAATGGAACGCAAACAGTTTGGCCGCCCCCTCGCCGCCACACAGCTGGTTCAGAAAAAACTGGCTGACATGCAAACGGAAATCACCTTGGGCCTTCAGGCTGCGATGCGGGTTGGTCGGTTGAAAGATGAAGGCAAGGCTGCGCCGGAAATGATCTCAATGATCAAGCGCAACAATTGCGGCAAGGCACTCGACATCGCTCGGGTCGCCCGCGACATGCATGGCGGCAATGGTGTTTCAGATGAATATGGCGTCATCCGCCATGCAATGAACCTTGAAGCGGTCAACACCTATGAAGGTACCCATGATGTCCATGCCCTGATTTTGGGTCGTGCCATCACCGGCATTCAGGCCTTCTTTTAGGTCGTAGCAATCAGGACCAGAGCCCGCGTTCGCTTAACACCTGTTTAAGTAGCGCGGGCCGATCCGTCATAATACCATCGACCCCCAAATCAAGCAGCCAATTCATTTCTGCCTGATCATCGATTGTCCAAACATGGACCTGCATCCCATTATTATGGGCGCAATCGATAAAACTTTTTCGCACCACCGGTAACGCACCGACATTAATCGGCACCTGTGCGCATTGCGCATTGGGCACCGGCAAGGGCATTCCCCAACTGCGAAAACGCAGCTGCGCGATTTTGGGCGCGGCCATAGACAGGCAAACCTTGTCACCCATTTCCTTGCGGATGAAATTCAGCCGCTTTTGCGAGAATGAGCCGATGCCCACGCGGTCAAATGCATCATTGTCCGCCAAAATCCTCAACAGCGGCGTAACAGAGCCATCGGCCTTCGTATCAACATTCAGCTTGATGTCGGGATAAGACACCAGCAATTCTTCAAACAGCGGAATGGCATGAACACCGCCAATTTTGGCCTTTTTAACTTCATCATAGGTCAGGTCGGCAATCGCCCCCTGCCCGTCGGTGACCCGATCCAAAATATCGTCATGAAAGGCCAGCAGCACACCATCCTTGGTCAGGTGAACGTCGGTTTCCAAATAACGGTAGCCCATCTTGATCGCCCCTTCAAAGGCGACCATTGTGTTTTCCGGAAACTCAACCGCGCCGCCGCGATGGGCAAAGGCAAGCACCCCGTCATGGTCAAGATATGGATGCTTTGCCGTCATGATCAATTCTGCCGCCTAAAGTTCGCCGCGTAGCATTTCTATAATGCCCGAAAAGTCGAGCCCGCCTTGGCCCATACGGTCCATCAGCTGATAAAGGCTCCCTGCCTCCGCCCCCAAGGGGATCGGCTGGCCAACCTTGTTCGCCGCATCCTGCGCAAGTTTCAAATCTTTCAACATCATCGCTGCTGCAAAGCCCGGCGCATATCCGTTGTTGGCGGGACTTGTGGGCACAGGCCCCGGTGCCGGACAATAGCTGGTCATAGACCAGCACTGACCTGACGCGGTTGAAGAAATGTCGAACAGGGTTTGGGCGTCAAGGCCAAGCTTTTCGCCAAGGGCAAACCCCTCAGACACAGCAATCATAGAAATTCCCAAGATCATATTGTTGCAGATCTTCGCGGCCTGCCCATTACCGGACGCCCCGGCATGGAAAATGTTTTGGCCCATAATATCGAGATAGGGTTTCGCGGCCGCAAACCCGTCATCCGCGCCACCAACCATAAATGTCAGGGTCCCTGCAGTGGCCCCGCCAACACCGCCTGATACCGGCGCATCAACCATTGTAAAGCCCTTGTCAGCAGCGTCCGCACCAACCGCACGCGCGCTTTCAACATCTATGGTTGATGAATCAATCAGCAAGGTCGTGGTTGCAGCGCCGCTGGCGAAAATTTCGGCGTAAACTGTACGGACATGTTGGCCGGCAGGCAGCATTGACACGACCACATCAACATTCTTGGCAGCCTCGGTCACAGTGGGCGCACAGGTGATCCCGTCTTTTGCCGCGGCGTCTTTTGCAGCGTCGGTGACATCAAAGCCGATAATATCATGCCCGGCATTTTTAAGATTCAAAGCCATTGGCAGGCCCATATTGCCCAGCCCGATAAAGCAAATCTTACTCATTTCATTTCCTCACCTGTTTGTCTGTTGCGTGCCAATAGCATGAAAAACACACCCAGAATCAAGACCAAATGCGTCGCGTTGACGATAATTACAACCGTCCCGCCACCGACAAGCCCATTTGCGCGGATTAAAAGCCATGACGCCACAAAGGCAGCGGCCATAACAACAATATGCACCGCCATAATTGCCCGGAATGCCCCCATGGCAGTTACGGCAAACTGCACAATGCCGCCGACATAACGCAGGGCCGACCCCGCAACGATCAACAACAGCACATAACTGTATTGTCCATAATCATCACCGAACAGCAGCGTCAAGACAGGTGCGCCAAATAGCCATGTAAACACCACCCCTGCAATGCCCAGCCCGCCCACAAAAAGGCATAGCTTACCAACCAATATCACTAACTCGCGCGACAGGCCCTGATGATGAAGCGATGCCAGTCTGGTCAGGGCGCCATGCCCGATAGCGACAATCAACATTTGCGACGCGGTATAGGCGTAAAGAAGCACGGTGAAATAACCCAGCATCTCCAGCCCCAAAAAATGCTCCACCATAAAGCGGGTCACGTTCGGCTGTAGCCAAATAAACACGGCACTTAGACCAAGGGGCAAGCCGGTCAGAAAGATCGACCTGCCGATTTTTGCTGACGGGCCATCAGGCGCGGTCGTGCCAAGCGTTTCGTGCAGTGCGCCAAGCGCCATCAAATGTTTGCGATCACTAACAACCAGCACAAGCCCGATGCCGACCGCCTGCATCAACATGGCCAGCGGCAGTGATCCATAGGCAAAGAATGTCGCCAAGAACAGAACAACACTGGAAAGGCCAACAAGAATTGCTGATTGCCCGACCTGCCGATGCTTGCCGCGCAATTGATACTCACCAAATATCAACTCATACACAGTCTCAAGCGCACGTATCAATGTCATCAACATGATGATCATTGCCTGACGCGCTGACACCTCGATCAGCACAACAACAATCGCAATGATTAGCGCGGATAGCACAATGGCGAGCAGGCGTACGCGCAAATAGTCTGTGAAACGGAATTTGTCTGCAACGTCGGCGGCGCGTGCCTGACGCACCCCCAACCCGGTCAGTAAGAATACCGGTGTCGCAATGGCAATTGCGAACGCCCATTCACCGACCAGCGTCTGACTGCCATAGTTTGTGAGGGTGAGCAACACGGCAAGCTGTGCCACGATCGTGCCGCCGTGCCCCGCAACCACCCAAATAATTGGACGGCGGACCCCTTCATCAGTCTTTGCGTCGGTCGCTACCATCCCAATATTCTACCGCAATTCGCTAAATAAGAAATTCAAGTTCCTGATCAAGCGGCGCGAAATATGCCGCCACTTCTTCGTTAGTGACATCTTCGATGGCGCGGCGGCCCCATATTGGTGCGTTGTCCTTATCGATGATGACTGCCCGGACGCCTTCGTAAAAGTCTTTCCCCTCAACAAAGCGCCGCGCAAGCCGGTATTCCAATATCATACACTCATCGAACTCAAGCGCAGCCCCTTCGGCCAATTGGCGGGCGGCGACAATCATGCTGATCGGTGATTTGCCCTTCATATTAGCCAGCAGTGCAGCCGCGTCTTCACTGCCGTCTGCTTCAAGCCGCGCAAAAATATCCGGCAACGAATCATCGGCAAACCACGCCTCTATCTTTTCGGTTCGTGAGGCCAAGGGGGCATCCAATTGCTTAACAAAACGCGCAATCGCCTCATCAGGGTCTTGCCCCGAAGCAAACGCGTCAACCAATGCCGGATGACTGTCTGACGGTACATAATGCGTCGCGACCCCGGCATAAACACTATCAGCAGCTTTCAATCGATCGCCCGACAGGCCCAACCAGTACCCCAATCGGTGCGGCAGGCGCGGCAAAAAATAAGTGCCGCCCACATCGGGGAATAGGCCAATACCGGTTTCAGGCATGGCAAATAAGGTACGGTCGCCCGCAACACGTTGACTGCCATGAACAGACACACCAACACCACCACCCATCGTTACCCCGTCAATCAGGGCGATATAGGGTTTGGGAAATTTCTTGATCAAATGGTTCAGCTGATATTCATGGAAATAGAATTTCCGCGCATAGGCACCATCAGATTGTCCCGATTCATAAAGCGCGCGAATGTCACCACCGGCACAAAAGCCTTTCTCCCCCGCACCTTCAACAACGACCGCCTCAATAGCGTTATCTGTTGACCAATCAAGCAATTGGGCCGTCATCGCCAATGCCATTTCCAGCGTTAGGGAGTTCAACGCCTTGGGCCTGTTCAGAAGGATATGCCCAATCACGCCGCGCTGTTCAAACAGCACTTCATCAGTTGAATGTTTTGTCACGGAAACCTGCCTGTCTTACGCCAACATATCGCGTGAAATAATCACGCGCATGATTTCATTGGTCCCTTCAAGGATCTGGTGAACACGCAAATCACGGACCAATCGTTCCATATGATATTCTTTCATATAGCCATAGCCGCCATGCAATTGCAGCGCCTGGTTTACAATGTCAAAACCCATATCAGTGGCAAATCGTTTGGCCATTGCGGCAGAGGCAGTTTTGTCCGCGGCCCCGTTGTCCACCTTCCACGCGGCAGAGCGGACCATTAGGCGGCTGGCCTCCAAATGGGTGCGCATGTCGGCCAGACGGAATTGAAGCGCCTGAAAATCTGCCAGATGCTTACCGAACTGCTGGCGTTCCTTCATATATGATACCGCAGATTCAAGGCCGAAAGTGGCCCCGCCTAGCGAACAGGCCGCGATATTCAACGACCACCATCAAGCCCCGCCATGGCAATTTTAAAGCCTTCGCCTTCTTCGCCAAGCCGATTGGCAACCGGCACGCGGCAATCATCGAAAATCACCTGCGCCGTGGGCTGTGTGCGCCAGCCCATCTTGTCTTCAAGCGCACCAAAGCTAAGACCCGGTGTGTCCTTTTCAATAACAAGGCACGATACGCCACTGGCCCCCGGCCCGCCTGTGCGGACCATCACCACATAAATATCGTTGACGGAGGCACCTGAGATAAATGCCTTGGCCCCGTTCAACACGTAATGATCACCATCACGTACAGCCTTGGTTTTCAGTGCCGCGGCATCCGACCCTGAGCCCGGCTCCGTCAGGCAATAACTTGCCTTCAATTCAAATGTACCCAGCCGAGGCAACCATTTTTTGCGCTGTTCTTCGGTGCCCCATGTGTCGATCATCCATGACGCCATATTGTGGATCGACAAGAATGCGGCGGTTGATACGCAGCCCCGTGAGAGCCCTTCAAATATCAATGTTGATTCAAGACGCCCAAGTTCAACCCCGCCAACGTCGGATTTGACGTAAATTGAGCCAAAGCCAAGTTCTGCAGCCTTCGTCAGCGCCTCAACCGGAAAGGTGCTGTTTTTGTCCCATTCATGGGCATGGGGCGCCAGTTCGTTCGCACCAAAATCACAGGCGAGGTCGAAAATCTGCTGCTGTTCTTCTGAAAGGGCGAAATCCATGGCTTTTCCTGATTGTTACGCCTGACAATTATCGCAGGCTGGGCTTGTCTTGTGTGCGCCATTCCTGCACAAATCTGAGAGAAAAAACAAGATATGATGAGAAGGCCCCGCTTATGCAGTTCCCTGCCACCCGTATGCGCCGCAAAAGACAAGCCCCGTGGGTACGCACACTAGTCCGTGAAACCGCCCTGACACCTGCCGACCTTATTTGGCCGCTGTTTGTCCAAGACGGCCCGGATGAAGAGGAGCCCGTCCCCTCAATGCCCGGTGTGAACCGGCTGTCGGTCAATAAGGCGGTTGCGGCAGCAAAGCGTGCCCGTGACCTAAACGTTCCTGCCATTGCGCTGTTCCCCAACACTGATCCGGGGTTGCGTGATGAGACAGGCTCAGAAGCCATCAATCCCGACAATCTGGTTTGCCGTACTGTGAAGGCGATCAAGGATGCTGTGCCCGAAATCGGTGTCATGTGCGATGTGGCGCTGGACCCCTATACCTCCCACGGGCAAGACGGGCTGATGGAAGGTGATCAAGTCATCAATGATGCCTCGGTCGAACAATTGGTGGGACAGGCACTAAATCAAGCTGATGCCGGATGCGATATCATTGCGCCATCCGACATGATGGATGGCCGCATTGGAGCGATCCGTGATGCGCTTGAAGGTAATGGGCATGAAAATGTCTTGATCATGTCTTATGCAGCAAAATACGCCTCTGCCTTTTATGGCCCGTTCCGGGATGCTGTTGGGTCAGCGGGGAACCTTAAGGGCGATAAACGCACCTACCAAATGGATCCCGGCAACAGTGATGAAGCACTTCACGAAGTTGGGCTTGATCTTCAAGAAGGCGCTGACTTGGTAATGGTCAAGCCGGGCATGCCCTATCTGGATATTGTCCGTCGGGTAAAGGATGAGTTCGGCGTGCCGACCTATGCCTATCAAGTGTCAGGCGAATACGCGATGTTGATGGCCGCCGCCCAGAACGGATGGCTTGATGAAGAAAAAGTCATTGCAGAGAGTTTGTTGGGCTTCAAGCGTGCCGGGGCCGACGGCATCTTAACCTATTTTGCACCACGCATGGCGGAGGCATTGGGCTGATATGAAATTTGTCGGGGGGCTGACCAAATATCTATTGTGGGGCACTGCTTCACTTATATTTCTGATCATGATTGCCGGGCTGGTCCAATATGATCGGATGCTTCGTGTGGAAAGCAATTGGGATCAAACCGTAACGTTGGACGGCCTTCCCGCTGCCGCCCAAATTGAACGGGACCATTACGGTGTGCCCCATGTCAGCGGCGCAACCGATGACGCGGTTTTTTATGCAATGGGGTTTGCCCACGCACAGGATCGCATGTGGCAGATGGAATTTATCCGCCGCACTGTTCAGGGACGTTGGGCAGAGGTCCTTGGCCCGCCGGTTGTTGAGATTGATGGTTATATCCGCACTGTGGGCCTGTACCGCGCGGCAGAACGTGCGGTACCGCATTTGCATCCCGAAACACAAAACGCACTAAAAGCCTATGCCGCCGGGGTCAACGGCTTCCTTGCCAGTCATGACGGTCCTGTTGCCCCCGAATTTGCCATGCTGATGTATAAGCCAGAGCCGTGGAAACCAGCAGACTCCCTTGCTGTTAACAAACTACTGGCAGTTGGTTTGGGCAAGGATGCCTTGCAAGAACCGATGAATGCACGGTTGGCTGCTAAACTAAGCGGTCAACAGCTCGCGGAATTTCTGAATACTGCGCCCGGTAATACAGAGGGTGGGCCCACCATCACGCAGCCGATTGACTATCAAATTTTGATGAAGGCTGTGGCCAATGCCCTACCGTTCAAGCTGCCGCGCGGCGCATCAAATTCATGGGTGATGAACAGCGATTGGACCGCCACTGACGGGCCATTGCTTGCCAATGACCCCCATCTTGGATTGTGGGCACCGTCCATATTCTATCTTGCCCACATGCAATTCCCCGACGGCAGCAATGCCGTTGGCGCAACGGTCGCTGGCATGCCCTTTGTTGTGATGGGACGGACAGATCATGTTGCGTGGGGCTTCACAAACGGACGCGGCGATGTACAGGATCTATTCGTTGAAACGCTTATCCCCGGCACACCACTTCAGTATGAGACTGAGGATGGCCCCAAACCCGTCGAGGAACGCACCGAAATCATTCGTGACCGATTGGGTGGCAAAACAGAAATCACCATTCAATCTACACGGCATGGCCCCCTGTTGCCTGTAAAGATGATGGACCTTGTTGGCATGAAAACCGATAAGCGCGTCGCCCTGTCATGGACGACACTGGGCGATCAAGACAGCACCATCGATACCGGCTATTCAATTATGAAGGCTAAAAGCGCCGCCCATCTAAGGGCAGGTTTGCGTCGTTTTGTCGGGCCACAACAAAATATTGTTTATGCTGACCGGCAAGGACATATCGGTTATATGGCACCGGCGCAAATTCCGGTACGCAATACACCGCCCGAAGGTTGGGGCCCTGCCGGTCCGGGCCGATTGCCAACAGATGGCAGCACAGGTGAGACCAACTGGGTTGGCGTTGTGCCGTGGGATGGGTTGCCGCAAGCGGTTGACCCTGAACGCGGATTTATTGTTACCGCCAATAACAAATCAGTACCTGACGACCACCCCTATTTTATAGCCTCAGACTGGGGTGCGCCCTATCGGGCCTCCCGTATCACCGACATGATCAAAACAGGTGGCGGGAACTACAAGCGTGAAGACTTGCGGTTGCAGCAAAAGGACGTCACCTCTGATGCCGCAAGGGCGATTATCCCGGCCTTGTTGAAACAATCAGGCAAGGCCACCCATGCAGATGCCGACATGGCACGCAAATTGTTGGGGGCATGGGATTTCCGTATGGACCGCCATCAAATCGCGCCGCTGATTTATGCGGAATGGGTGCGCCAACTGGCAAGGCCGCTATTTGCAGATGAGCTTGGGCCAGAGCTGTTCAAAGAAGAAGGCAACAAGCACCGCGCCTGGCTTTATGACCGCGTGTTTAATGCTGATGCCTCAACCTCTATCGCGCGCTGGTGCGATAATGTTGATACGCGTGCGACGGAAACCTGCGAAGACATTGCGTCGATTGCACTGGATGCAACCCTTGTCACACTGGCCGATCGATTTGGTGACGATATCAATGCATGGCGTTGGGGCGATGCCCATGTGTCGTTCCATCAACATCAACCATTGGGCTATATTCCCTTTATCGGCGCGATGTTCAATCGCACCATCCCGTCCAATGGCGGCCCCTATACAGTTGATCGTGGCAACACGTCTTTGAAAGATGCGGATGCACACCGTCACTTACACGGGTCGGCATATCGCGCTGTCTATGATTTGGCAGAACCCGATAAGTCCGGCTATATGATCAATACGGGCCAGTCGGGTATTCCCACTTCGACTTACTATGATAATTTGATGGTCAAGTGGCGCGACGCAGAACTGATCCCCATCCCCACCGATCCGGAAACCTACCGACGGACCATCATTGCGACGGTAAAGCTGCAACCGACAGAAAAATAGGATCAGCTCAAAGCGCGATATTGGCCGCGACCAAAGACAAGCGGGGCGCGGTCAATATCCTGTATGACGATATCAACAACCTTGCCCAACATGATGATGTGATCACCTGCGTCGATACGGTCTGCAATTTCACAATCAAGGCTGGCAATCGCCCCCTTGATGATCGGCGCACCGGTTGTTGCGACGTCCAATTCAGCACAGTCCAGACTGTGATCACCGCGTTTGGCACAATGGTTTGACAATTCTTCCTGGTCTTTGGCCAAAAAGTTAATGGCGTAGTTCGGCACCGATTCAAACACGGGCACCGTATCGGATTCTTTGCCAAGGCACCAAAGCACCAATGGCGGATCAAGCGAGACTGAACTGAATGAATTTGCCGTAACGCCCACAACCGGCGCATCAGCCGGATTGGTGGTGATGACGGTTACACCGGTCGTAAAACAGCCGAACACATCGCGCAGCGCGCGCGGGTCAAAGGTCATAACGCAAAATCTTTCGAAACAGTCGCGAAAACAGCAGAATCTATCCGTTTCTAGCGGCTGTATCGGAATTTGAGAACCCTGAAAAATCCCTGATTGACCTTGTACTGTCGCAATTTACCCCTATCTTTACCAAATAAGGACAGGAAAGGCAGGATTTGCCCATGGCACGCACACGACCCGTTACACCGCAAAATGACCCGATTCGCATGAGCACCGGCACCGCCGCGCAGATCGATGAAAATTTCAGCCGGGAGGAATTGGATGGCGTTTTGTTCTTGCGGACCATCGCCTTTGTCATTGATTGGGTCATTATCGCCATATTGGCGGGCATTTTTGGGCTAGTCGGGACAGTTTTGGGTATTATTACGCTCGGCGCCATGCTGCCGCCTGTCTATATGGCCCTATCTATCCTGCCATTTGCCTATCACACCCTGACCATTGGCAGCCCGAACTCAGCCACATTTGGGCAAAAAGCGATGGGGTTGGAGGTACGCACATGGGACAAGCGCCGCCCCGGCTATGTTCAGGCGGCCTTGCAAACCATGCTTTTCTATATGTCTGTCGGTCTGACATCAGGATTGATCCTGATATTGGGGCTTTTCAACGACAAAGGCCGCATGTTGCATGATATTTTGGCTGGAACCGTGACTATCAAGCGCGGACGCTAAGTCAATCAATTTGTTGCACTCTTCCTTGTTGCACAAAGGGTCCTGATCTGGGAAAACGGTCAGGACTGAAGTCGTAAGGAAGAGTGGCAACCTCTATGGGCATTGAGCTCGCAATTTCACCGCAGATGATCATCGCCTTTCTTGTGATTGGCGTTGGCATATTGGCCTATGCGCTTGAATGGGCATCGCTGGAACTTACCAGCGTGGGCATTATCGGTGCCTTGTTGCTGCTATTCTATCTGTTCCCTGTTATGGGCCCGGATGGTGTAACCAATCTGCTATCGCCTGATTCCATATTGTCAGGCTTTGCCCACCCTGCCTTGTTGACTGTCTTGGCCCTGTTGGTGCTGGGTCAGGGGCTTTACCAGTCAGGCGCGCTTGAAGGGCCGGCCCACCGCCTGATGCTGTTGTCCAAGGGACGCCCCCGCATTGTGGTTGCTGTCAGCCTTGCCATTGTTATGGTGGTCAGTGCGGTGATGAACAACACGCCCGTGGTGGTGATGTTCATACCGATTATGTCGGCGCTGGCTGACCGTCTGCGCCGGTCCAAAAGCAAGGTGATGATCCCCCTTAGCTACATCGCTGTACTGGGTGGGATGACAACCCTGATCGGGTCATCAACAAATTTGTTGGTTGCCGGGACCGCCCACAGTTTGGGGCAGCCGGATATCGGCTTTTTTGAATTTTTTATTCCCGGCAGTTTGCTGGCGGTCGTCGGCGCAGCCTATGTCGGGTTGGTGCTGCCTCGCATTTTGCCAGATCGCGCCTCCACCACGCGCGAGTTGATCGGCGCCGATGGTAAGCAGTTCATTGCCCAGATCGAAATCACACGTGACCACCCCCTGCGCGGCAAATCTACTGTCGCAGGCATGTTCAAATCCCTGCCCGACATGACTGTTCGCATGATCCAACGGCGTGAACAGGCACTGTTGCCGCCATTTGATGATGTCACATTGCTGGCAGGCGACGTCGTTATTGTTGCAGCAACGCGTAAGGCGCTGGAGGCCGTATTGTCATCTAACCCTGACATGCTTGGCGATGTGGTTGAGGAAGCAGCCTCCCTCTCCCAAACAGGTCTGTTCGGTGATGACGAAGATGACGAACAGGGCAACCGCAACGAAGAACGCATTATGGCCGAAGTTGTGATCGCGCCGGCATCACGCCTGATTGGGCGCACACTCGAAATGATCGGGATGCGCTATCAAACCGGTACGATTGTGTTGGGTGTGCAGCGTCGTAGCCGCATGTATCGCACAAACATGAATGACATCCGGCTTGAGGCCGGCGATGTCCTGTTGTTGCTTGGCAAGCGCAGCAACATTCGTGGCTTGCGCGGCAACAAGGATTTGTTGTTGCTTGAATGGTCAACATCGGCCCTGCCCTCGCATGAGCTTGCCAACCGCGCCATGCTTATATTCGGCGGCGTTGTGATCGCTGCCGCAACCGGCCTTGTGCCTATCGTTATTGCCTCGCTAATCGGCGCAGGTCTGATGATCGCGACAGGCTGCCTGAATGTCCGGCAGGCAAGCCGCGCCATTGATCGGCGCATTTTCCTGATCGTTGCCGCCGCGCTGGCCATGGGGGCCGCGCTTGACGCTACGGGCGGGGCAAGTTTCCTGGCGCATGGCTTGACAGATCTGCTTGAAGGGATGCCGCTGGGTGTTATTTTGTCGGCATTTTTCCTGTTGATCGCGATTATGACCAACCTGTTGTCCAACAACGCAACAGCGGTTTTGTTCACACCCATTGCCATTTCAATGGCCGAAACCTTGCAGGTTGACCCCCGCATGTTCATTTTTGCGGTGATATTCGCCGCCAATTGCTCATTCGCGACGCCAATGGCCTACCAGACCAATTTGCTGGTCATGGGGCCGGGCCACCATACATTTTCTGATTATATGAAGGGCGGCGTCCCCCTTATTATCCTGTTATGGCTGACATATTCCCTTTTTGCGCCATATTATTATGGTGCACTGTAAGCTACGGCCAACATGCGCCACCTAGTAATTGATAGAAAGACAGATCAGTGAAAGACAATCCGGTCAGCTTTCCACAGTTTTACCTGACAGCGCCCCAGCCCTGTCCCTATCTGCCTGACCGGGTGGAACAGAAGATTTTCACGCCAGTGAACGGCCAAAACGCTGAAGCCATTCACGACGTATTGTCAGAGGGCGGTTTTCGTCGCAGCCATCATATCCTGTATCGGCCCCATTGTGCCGGTTGCACAGCGTGCCAATCAATTCGTGTGTTGGCAGACGAGTTCACCCCTACACGCAGCCAACGACGCATCATGCGTATGAATGAGGATTTGATTGTTAAGGAGCGGCCCGCAGAAGCGACTGCTGAACAATTTGCCCTGATGGCGCATTACCTGGATGAACGGCACAAGCATGGCGGCATGGACGACATGACCGCCGAAGATTTTCGGGTCATGATTGATGGCTCCCCCATTGACACAGTCTTGGTTGAATATCGCGTACCAAACCATATTCCCCCTGCCAATGCGGATGCCGCAACCGTCAGCCGGCCCCAGGACGACAAGGACCGGCTAATCGGCGTTGCCCTGTGTGACAGGATGGGCACGGGCTGGTCGATGGTTTACAGCTTTTTCGACCCCGATGAATCAAAACGATCATTAGGGACATTTATGATTCTGGATCGAATTATGAATGCACAGGAACATGGCAAGCCGCACATCTATCTTGGCTTCTATGTCGAAGATTGCCGGAAAATGGCCTATAAGATGAAATACCAACCAGCAGAATTATGGGACGGCAATGACTGGGTCCCCTGTGGTGATCAAGCCAATGATTGCAACGACTGACCCACCCGCCTAAAGTCCGCGCAGAAATGACGTTATCCAGACAAAACAAGGCAAGGCAAGGCAAACCAATGACCAAGCTTAAAAGACGCGATATTTTGAAGGGGGCCGCACTGGGCGGTGCCGCCGGACTGGCTGTTGCCAGCACATTGCCTGCCCCTGCCTATGCCAAGGGTCGCCAAAAGCTGAAAATGGTGACCACATGGCCGAAAAATTATCCCGGCTTGGGCATGATGGCTGAACGAACCGCCAAGCGCATCAAGGACATGACAGAGGGGCGTATTGATGTCCGTGTTTATGGCGCGGGTGAATTGGTGCCCCCATTTGAATGTTTTGATGCCGTCGCCAACGGCACAGCCGATATGTATCACGGTGCTGAATATTACTGGCAGGGCCAGTCCAAGGGCTTCAACTTCTTTACTGCCGTACCATTCGGATTAAGCGCGACTGAAATGAACGCATGGGTGTTTCATGGCGGTGGTCAGGAATTGTGGGACAAGCTATCAGCGCGGTTCGGCATCAAGGCATTTTCTGCCGGGAATACGGGCGTTCAAATGGGCGGCTGGTTCCGCAAACCGATTACAAGCCTTGAAGACTTCAAGGGATTGAAAATCCGTATGCCCGGTTTGGGTGGCGAAGTTTACCGCCGCTTGGGCGCTGCTGCCGTTGCCCTGCCGGGCGGCGAGATTTTTCCGGCGCTGCAATCAGGGGCAATTGACGCCACCGAATGGGTCGGGCCGTGGAACGACATGGCCTTTGGATTCTATAAGGTCGCCAAATATTATTCTTGGCCGGGCTTTCATGAACCGGGATCAACCCTTGCGCTAGGCATCAATCTGGATGTCTGGAATGAATTCAGCAAGGCCGACAAGGTGATGATCGAAACCGCCTGCAAGGCAGAGGACAATTACTCCCTTGCCGAATATAACATGCTGAATGGCCGCTCCTTAAAACAGTTGATCGAAAAGCATGATGTGCAGCTGATGCGTATGCCTGATGAGGCGCTGGCCAAAATCGGTGAGATTTCCGGGCAGGTCTTACGCGAAGCTGCCGCTGAAAGCACAGAAGTAAATGACATCTATCAGTCATTTATGGCAGCTCGCGGCGAAGTTTCCGAATGGTCCCGCATTTCCGACCAAGCCTATTGGGAAGCACGCGGCCTTCCCTATAACTTTTAGGGGTTAAGTTGTGGGGGCGCTGCTGCAAAAAATCAGCAACGGACTTGATCTGTTTGCCGACGTGACGGGCCGCAGCCTTGCCTGGCTGACGCTGTTTATGGCGTTGCTGCAATTCACCTTGGTTGTGTTGCGCTATGTATTCGGCATTGGGTCAATCTTTATGCAGGAAGGCATGATCTATATGCATGCCACATTGTTCATGGCTGCTGCTGCCTACACGCTGCGCCATAACGGGCATGTACGTGTTGATGTGTTTTATCGCGACGCGGCCCCACGTCGTAAAGCGTTGATCAATCTTTTGGGCAGCCTGTTTTTGCTTGCCCCGTTTTGCATCGTCATCCTGATCTATAGCTGGGATTATGTCAGTGCATCATGGGAAATCCTTGAAGGGTCGAAAGAAACCAGCGGCATTCACGGCATCTATTTATTGAAAAGTGTCATCATCCTGTTCGCTGGGTTGGTCTTGATACAAGGCCTGTCACAGGCCTGCCATTCCGTGCTGGTTCTGCTAGGGCTTGAGCAATTTGATGAAGAAGAAAGCCCTGATTTCTGATGGAACTTTATGAGATTTTAAATCTGGGCATGTTCGCCGCGGCATGCATTTTGCTGCTGCTGGGCTATCCTGTTGCCTTTACCCTTGCTGGTGTTGGCCTCGCCTTTGCACTAATCGGTGTCGCCGTTGGTGAGTTTGATATGCGCGATTTGGGTGCCTTGCCCCTGCGCATATTCGGCAATATGACTAATGAAGTGCTGATCGCGGTCCCCTTGTTTGTCTTTATGGGCGTCATGCTGGAACGGTCAAAAGTCGCAGAGGAGCTGCTAGAGGCTATGGGCCGCCTGTTTGGCCAGCTACGTGGCGGACTGGGCCTAAGCGTGACAATCGTTGGTGCTTTGCTTGCTGCCTCGACCGGGATTGTCGGGGCGACAGTGGTAACAATGGGCATGATCTCGCTACCCACAATGTTGAAGCGTGGCTACGATCCCAAGCTCGCCACCGGCGCGATCAGCGCAGCAGGCACGTTGGGGCAGATTATCCCCCCATCAATCGTGCTTGTCTTGCTTGGCGATGTAATCTCTACCGGTTATCAGCAGGCGCAATTGGAACAGGGCATTTTTTCGCCTGAAACGATGTCGGTTGGCGACCTGTTTGCAGGCGCACTTGTTCCCGGCTTAATGCTTGTCGGGCTTTATATGAGCTATCAGGTTATGATGGCGATATTCCGTCCCGACAGCTCGCCCGCGCTACCTGCCGACGATATTACGGTAGAGGATGCCTTTGCCAAGGCGATTAAGGCATTGATTCCACCGATTGTGTTGATCGTGGCCGTTCTCGGCTCCATCCTCGCCGGCATTGCGACCCCGACAGAGGCTGCCGCCGTTGGTGCAATGGGTGCGTTACTATTGGCGGCTTTTCGGCTGGACCACCACAATCATCTGCCCATCTATGGCGCTGGCATTGGCCTTATCCTACTGCTGGTCCTGACCAATATGCTCGACCTGCGAATTGGCCGTGACGAGGTTAGCGGCATGGAACGTGCGGGGATGATTCTGGCCTATGTCAGCTGTGCATTGATGGTTGGCGGCGTGCTTATAGCGGCAATGCGCATATATCGAACGGGCGTTTTAAGCTCAGTCATGCAGTCCACAACACAAGTCACATCGATGGTTTTTGTTATTTTGATCGGCGCCAGCCTGTTCAGCCTCGTCTTCCGGGGCTTGGGCGGTGATGACACAGTACGGGATTTGTTGACGGACATGCCCGGCGGTGAATGGGGCGCGATTGCCATCGTCATGCTGGTCATGTTCATTCTGGGTTTCTTTCTGGACTTTATCGAAATCACATTTGTGGTCGTGCCGATTGTGGCCCCGGTTCTATTGCAGATGGATATTAATCCGGTTTGGCTGGGCGTTATGATGGCGATCAATCTACAAACCAGTTTCCTGACACCACCATTCGGCTTTGCCCTGTTTTATCTACGTGGTGTCGCGCCGCCTGAAATTCCGACCAGCACAATTTACAAGGGGGTTATTCCCTTTGTCTTGATCCAAATCCTCGCGCTGGGACTATTGGCCCTGTTCCCCGAGATTGCCACGACCCTGCCCGATCTGCTATTTGGCTGATCGAACAAGTAAAGGACAGGCTGATGGCCACGTTTCCAAATGTAGAGGCAGCCCTGACTGCCATTAAGTTTAATGCCGACGGCATGGTTCCGGCCATTGCCCAGCAGTTCGACACGGGCGAAGTGTTGATGCTGGCCTGGGCAAACGAAGCGGCCATCCGCGACTGTTTTGAAAGCGGACGGGCTTGTTACTGGTCACGATCGCGGGATGAGTTGTGGCGCAAGGGCGATAGCTCAGGCAATACGCAAAAACTGATAGATTTCCGCATAGATTGTGATGGCGACACGGTTCTGATGTTGGTTGATCAAAAAGGCCCCGCCTGTCACACGGATCGTCCCAACTGCTTTTTCACCAGCTATCTCACGAATCCCGCGACTGAACTGACGACCCCAATGGACAAGGGCACAACGGCCCGCCCCGACTGGCGTGCAGGAGTGACCGATGCAGATTGATGAGTTGATTGAAAATTTCACCCTGTTTGATGATTGGGAAGATCGCTATCGCTATATCATCGAATTGGGCAAGGCATTACCCACGATGGATGAGGCGTTGAAAACCCCAGACAGCAAGGTCGAAGGCTGCACCAGTCAGGTCTGGTTTGTCGCGTCACCTGCAACCGATGACAATGGCAAAACAGTGCTGCATTTTATTGGCGATTCAGACGCTCATATCGTGCGCGGCCTGATCGCCATTCTGTTTGCTATTCATGAAGGCAAATCACCTGATGACATCAAGACTATCGATGCAGAAGCGCATTTGAAAGACTTGGGGCTCGATCAGCACCTATCCCCCAGCCGCACCAATGGGCTGTACGCCATGTTGGGACGGATCAGGGATATGGCAGACCGGCTTAGCGCCTGAACCTGTTGGACCGGGGGAACCCACGCGGCACCATGCGGCCCGCCTGTGCCCGCTTGCCCAGCCAGTCACGCAAATCTTCATACTTATAGGCACGCCCGGCGGCGTCCTGCCATTCCAGCCCCGCCTTAAAGTTCAGGGTTGTCACGTCTGACAGACCGCCATCCTTATATCTTTGCAGCATGACACCCTTGCCGCGCGTCATCGCCGGCAATTCCTCAAGCGGGAAAACCAGCATCTTGCGGTTTTCACCAACAATCGCAGCATAGTCGGCACCATCGCCAATGGCATGGCATACGCGCGCTTCGACATCGCCCTTTACGTTCAAGACCTGCTTGCCGTTTTTGGTTTGGGCTATCACGTCCTTTTCCTGAACGATAAAGCCGTGACCGGCGGTAGACGCGACCAGCAACTTCCGTTCCGGGTCATGGGGCGTCAGGCTGACAATATCCTGATCATTCCCCAAATCAATTATCAGGCGAATAGGCTCCCCATGGCCGCGACCACCGGGCAGCTTATCGATGCCGATGGTATAAAATCGCCCATTTGTGCCAAACAGGATCAGCTTGTCCGTTGTCTCAGCCTCAATAACAAAACGGGCGCGGTCACCTTCTTTATATTTCAGATCGTCCGTTTTCTGACCATGCCCCTTCAGGGTACGTATCCACCCCTTGTCAGAGCAGATAATGGTCACAGGCTCTTTTTCGATCATGGCCTCAAGTGGCATGATTTCAGCTGCTGCCGGTGCCTCGGCAAAATTCGTGCGCCGTGTCCCCAGCCCAGATTTCGCCCCAAATTTTTCTTTAAGGCCCTTTAATTCATCTGCGATATGACTGCGTTGCTTGTCGTCAGATTTAAGCAAGGCATTAAGCGCCTTTTGCTCTGCCTTCAGTTCCTTATGTTCGGTCCTGATCTCAAACTCTTCCAACTTACGCAATGACCGCAGGCGCATATTCAAAATAGCTTCAGCCTGCACGTCATTCAGCTTGAACGCCTTCATCAGTTCTTTTTTCGGCTCATCCTCTTCACGGATAATTCTAATCACCTCATCAAGATTGAGGTAGGCAATCAAATAGCCGTCCAAAAGCTCCAGCCGCTTGGCGATTTTGTCCAAACGGAACTTGGTTTTCCGTATCAGCACTTCCTGCCGATGTTCCAAAAACGCCAGCAGTGCGTCGCGCAATGACATCACAACGGGAACGTGGTTTTTGTCCAAAACGTTCAGGTTCAGCGATATCCGGTTTTCCAAATCAGATAGGCGGAACAATTGTTCCATCAACATGGCCGGTTCGACATTGCGATTGCGCGGCTCCAGCACCAGTCGGATATCTTCGGCAGATTCATCACGCACATCGGCCAATATCGGCAGACGCTTGGCATTGATCAATTCAGCAATTTTTTCGATCAAGCGTGATTTCTGAACCTGATAGGGAATTTCAGTCACAACAATTTGCCATGTCCCACGGCCCAGATCTTCAACTTCCCACTTGGCCCGCACACGGAACCCGCCACGGCCTGTTTTATAGGCTTCGACAATTTGGTCGTGCGGCTCTACCAATGTGCCACCGGTTGGGAAATCCGGTCCGGGGATCAAATCAACCAGCTTGTCGATTGACGCATTCGGGTGCTTCAACAAGTGCAGCAACCCATCGGCCAATTCACCAACATTATGGGGCGGAATATTGGTTGCCATCCCCACGGCGATACCGCTGGCGCCATTCGCCAAAAGGTTGGGGAATGCAGCAGGAAGGACTTCAGGCTCCTGCTCCTCACCATCATAGGTTTCGCGGAAATCAACAGTGTCCTGATCGATGTCGTTCAGCAACGCCTCCGCAATGGCGGTCAGGCGGGCCTCCGTATACCGCATGGCCGCTGCGCCATCACCGTCAATATTGCCGAAATTGCCTTGCCCATCAATCAACGGGAAGCGCACGGAAAAGTCCTGCGCCAAGCGCACAAGCGCGTCATAGACCGCCTGATCACCATGCGGGTGATATGTACCAATGACATCACCAACCACACGCGCCGATTTCTTGAACCCCGAATTAGGGTCAAGTTTCAGCTGCTGCATGGCAAACAATAGACGCCTGTGAACAGGTTTCAGCCCGTCACGCACATCAGGCAATGCCCGGTGCATAATGGTTGATAAAGCATAGGCGAGATAACGTTCCGACAATGCTTCTTGAAAGCCGGTTTGTTCGATCACTTCGTTGATCGGTTGCTCAGTCTTTTTGTTGCCGGATTTGCGGGGTTTGCGCGCCATGTAGCGGGCCTTTATTCATGAAAATCAGAATCGCACCAATATAGCTGATTCGCGCCTGATTTAGGCAGATTCCTTGTCCCAATCTGCTTGCGCCAAACGATCCAGCATCCGATCGCGCGCCTTTGGCAAATGCTTGTCAGCGGGGCCTAAAACATGGGCGTTCAGAAAATGTCCCGTCAAACGAAAGCCGGACAAAAGCTCTTCATAATCAGGTATATGCGCGCGATTGTTAAGGAATTGGGGCAACGGCAACAGCCGTTCCTTATAGGGTGCCGCCACCTCCGTACTGACCGCACGTCCCGTATTCGGCGACACATGGGTTAACCCATCAACCACGCCGGTAACGGCACAGGCGGACAGGTCAAGGCCATAGCCAAGTTCCTGCAATAATCCCAATTCAAACTGCACCAGACCGATAGGCCATAATGGCGTTTCATCCATTGAATCAAGCACAGCTGATAGAGCGTCATAAATAGCTGGATGGGCTTCACGCTCAGGCATGGTTTGTTGCACAAGGGCACAGACCGCGGTCAATCCGGCCAAGCGCACCTGATCCGACAGGTGACGGGCCGCCCGATCTTTAACAGGTTCTATCGATAGATTACCAAGTTGATCAGCCAACCGGGCGCGCCATGTGGCGTCAATTTCATTGCCCGGCTGTAATATGCCCCGCAACCGCTTGCCCCGTCCACCGCGTACCAAACCGGCATAACGGCCATGACCGCGGGTCAGGACATGGGCAATGGTACTGGTTTCGCCATAAGGACGGCAATCAAGAATTACTGCTGATTGCCGCCATTCCATAGCGTTCTACAGCCTCTTAATCACCAAGACCGGCATTGGCGATCTTTTGATCCGTATTATAATTGTTCAATGCCCAAACGGCCCAGATCGCGGCTGGGATCCAGCCAATCAACGTGGCCTGCAGGATCAGACACAAAATGCCCTGAACCGGGCGACCAATGGTGAAAAACACAAGCCAAGGCAATAGCAGGGCCAAAATCAATCGAATCATAGCAAGCTCCTCTTCTCAATATCTAGAATATGGGGATTAACCCAGAATATCCAAGCCGATTTCCCGCAGGCGCGCCTGCTCCTCGGCCCATTTTTCGCGGACTTTTACATGGATGAAAAGATGAACACGATGCCCCAGAAGCGATTCAAGCTCCTTCCGGGACTCTGCGCCGATCGATTTCAACGTCTGCCCGCCCTTTCCCACAATAATGGGTTTTTGGCTTTCTCGATCCACAAAGATCGTTTGGTCAATGCGAACAGACCCATCGTCCCTCGATTCCCACTGTTCTGTTTCAACGGTTGAGGCATAGGGCAATTCCTTATGCAAACGCAGATACAGCTTTTCACGCGTTATTTCCGCCGCCAACAAACGCTGGGGCATATCGGACAATGTGTCGGGATCAAAATGCCATGGACTTAGCGGCATATGTTCACCACACCATTCCAACAGGTCAGAAACACCGTCCCCATTCAGGGCAGAAATCATAAAGATATCATCCGCGATACCGGTTTCATCGCAGGCATGGGCAAGGGCCAAAAGCTCATCCCGTTTAACCGTATCAACCTTGTTCAGGGCAATGGCAATCGGCTTCTTGGCATTCGCCTTTGATTTGGCCAGCCCCTCAATAATTTTAAGGGAGCCTTCTTCCAAGCCACGCGCTGCATCAATCATCAACACAATAACATCAGCCTCACCCGCCTCGCCCCACGCGGTTGAAACCATCGCGCGGTCAAGCATCCGACGTGGCTTAAAAATACCGGGGGTGTCGACCATCACCAGTTGCACAGGCCCCTGCATAACGATGCCGCGCACGCGCGCCCGTGTCGTCTGAACCTTGTGGGTGACGATTGACACTTTCGCGCCAACCAGCTGGTTGATCAAAGTTGACTTGCCGCTGTTCGGCACGCCGATCAGAGCGACAAAGCCGCATTTTGTTTCGGCGGTACTGTGACCGGCAATTTCTGTCATTCTTCTTCCTGTTCTACGGAATGCTGTTTCAAAAAGGCTGTAGCGGCGGCCTGTTCGCCCTTGCGTTTTGAGGAACCCTTGGCGGCAACCGCCTCATACCCCTCAACCGCGACTGAGATAACGAATGCCGGCGCATGATCCGGTCCGGTTTGTTCTGCAACTTCATAATGCGGCAACGGCAAACCCAACCCTTGCGCCCATTCCTGCAACGCCGTCTTGGAATCCCGCCTGACACCGCTGGTTTCTTCAAAGCGTGGCAACCAGTGGCGTTCAAACAAGTACATGATAGCGTCGGTGCCACCATCCAAATAAAGCGCGCCCAACAATGCTTCGCACGCATTGGCCAGCAAGGCGCTTTTGACCTGCCCTGCCCCAGTCGGCTGTTCCGACTTACCAAGGCGCAAATAGTCACCAAGCTTGATTTCACGGGCAACCGCAGCACAGGTGGGACGGCAAATCAGCGTGTTGTAGCGGCGGGCCAATGCCCCTTCCCGATCAAAGGGAAAGCGTTTCAGCAACTCGTCAGAAACCATCAGCCCCAACACCCGGTCGCCCAGAAATTCCAACCGCTCATTATCCGTCCCACGGGCCTTGCCGTGATAGGATGAATGGGTCAGTGCCTCAACCAACAAGCTGGGGTCATTGAACTGATAGCCGATAACACGCTGCAGTTTAATAATGTCCGACATAATGTTCGCCTTAACCTTCGGGCGACCGATAAGTCAGGCTTTCAAACATCCGTTCGGGACGCCAATCCCAAAACTTCCAGAAACTGCCGCCCTTGGCGACTGAGATCCAGCGATAAGTTGCCTTGCCGACCAAATCTTCTGCAGGAACGAAGCTCAACCCATTTGCGTAGCGGCTATCGGCAGAATTATCCCGATTGTCACCCATCATAAAATAGTGCCCCTCCGGGACAATATAAACGGGGGTATCGTCAGAGACGTAATTCGCCTCAAGATCCAACACTTCATAGGACACGCCATTGGGCAGTGTTTCAATGAACCGCGCCACCGGAAATTCCATCCCATTACGCTGCTGCCAATAATCAAAATTATTGATGCGCGTTTTCTGCACCGGCTGACCATTGATAAACAACTGTCCCTGACGCATTTGAATGCTGTCGCCGGGCAATCCGATTACACGCTTGATGAAATCGATATAATTGGCGTGATGGGCCTTAAACACGGCGACATCACCGCGTTCAGGTTGGGAGCCAAAAACGCGCCCTTCAAACACCGGCGGGCGAAACGGGAATGAGCTGCGGCTATACCCATAGGACCATTTTTCAACAAACAAATAGTCGCCGACCTGCAAGGTTGGCACCATTGATTGTGAAGGAATGGAATAGGGTTGAAAAATAAAGCTGCGGAAGAATACAGCAATTAAAACGGCTACCAAAATGGTCCGCACCCATTCACCCAGCCAGCCTGCTTCGTTCTGCTTTCCGGCCCTTGGTTCTGTTGGTGCCATTTCACTCATTCTCTAATTCCGTGTGCGATGCCTAGATTTCGTGCCGATAAGGCCCGTGGCGCACAAAATTGTCAACCGGACTTATTGGCCGATCGGCCAGCTTAAACCCGCATTTTCCGCATATTCCTGCGGAATTGCGGTAATCAGTACGATTGCCTGCGCCCAAGGGTCATCATCAGTAATCGTCAGGGAAATCTGCGGCACAAACCCATCAGGCGTGATTTTGCGTAATCGAGCGGCCGCCCCATTATGCAACCACATGGTCGGTGCCCCTGAAGGCAAATTGCGCACTTCCATATCGCGCCAAAAAACCCCTTGCCGAAAACCGGTGCCCAACGCCTTTGAGCAGGCCTCTTTCGCGGCATAGCGTTTGGCATAGGAATGGGCACGATTACGGCGCTTGTCCGACTTCGCGCGTTCCACATCTGAATAGACACGATTTGTAAACCGATCTCCAAAACGCTCCAGCGTATTGGCAATGCGCGGAATACGGATCATATCAAGGCCCTGACCAATGATGATCATGTCAGCCTGCCTCGCTTTCCAATGTTGCGCGCCCTTCATCCATCAAGGTGCGCATGGTGCGAATAGCCTCGGCAAAACCGATAAAAATCGCCTCCCCCACCAAGAAATGCCCGATATTCAACTCAACAACTTCCGGTAAAGCTGATGCAAATTTTACGGTGTCGAATGACAATCCGTGACCGGCATGAACTTCAAGGCCCAAACCATGCGCCTGTATCGCGGCATGGCGCAATCGATCCTCTTCACGCCGGGCGGCCAATTCGTCCCCTTCTGCCAAGGCATCGCAATAGGCACCGACATGAAGTTCGACCACATCAGCACCCAGCGCCTTGGCAACCGCAAGTTGAACAGGATCTGCATCCACGAACAAAGACACGCGCGCGCCTGAGTCCCCCAATTGCCTGACAAACGGTGCCAGATGATTGTGCCCTGCGGCAACGTCAAGGCCACCCTCCGTCGTTAGTTCCTGACGCTTTTCAGGGACGAGGCAAACCGCATGAGGCCGATGCCGTAACGCAATGTCGAGCATTTCGTCAGTCGCTGCCATTTCAAGGTTCAGTGGCAGGTCAATCTCATTCACCAATGATTCAATATCGGAATCGGCAATGTGACGACGGTCTTCGCGTAAATGGGCCGTGATGCCATCGGCACCAGCCTCAGCCGCGATGCGGGCTGCGCGCAACGGATCAGGATGACGCCCGCCACGGGCATTTCTGATCGTGGCAACATGATCAATATTGACGCCTAACCGCAAAGGACCGACCGGCTGTTGCTTCTGTGCGTTTTTACTAGCTGTCATTTGCCATCTCCGTCATTTCTGCGGCCTTTTTGGTCCGGTGCGTCTTGCGCCTGTTTTCAATTTTGGCACGTCTGCGCAACTGATAGGTCGCCACAACCGGACGCATAATCGCATAGCTCACAACAGCCGCGATCAGGCCGGCAGGTATGGAACCGATCAACATGGGCACAAAAATATCGGTAATCCGTTCCCACATACCCGGTTCTGTAGACATAATCAGGTTTTCGGGGGCCAAATCGCCTTCTTTGATCAATTCATTGGTTTCACGCCCCAAAAGCGCGTGCCCCCAGCGATAGGTCAGAAACCATAGGGCTGGGAACGTCCAAGGATTTCCAACAAATGTGCCAATTGCACTGGCAATGATTGACCCACCTACGATCCAAGCAAACAATCCACCCAACAGAAAGTGAAACCCGATAAAGGGTGTGCAGGAAATAAAGGCACCGCAAGCGAAGCCCAAGGCAATCACATGAGGCGTGCCGGGAAGCCGCTGCAAACGCAATTGTGCATAGCGCAATAAGCGCCCAATCCCACTTTTCGGGACCAGAATATCACGCGCCTTTTGCGTCAGCGTAATCGGATGGCGGCGGCCAAACGGCATACTGTCTTCTTCCTTATAGCCCTGTTAAAAGCCCTGCTTTGACTGGGCATCATCCACCGTAATGGTACTGCCCGAAATGAAGCGGCCAGACTCGCTGGTCAGTAGCAACAAAGCACCATCAAGGTCATCTGGATACCCCAAACGACGCCGGGGGAACCCGTTGATTTGTTTCTGTCCACCGTCAGACGCGAACCACTTTTCATTCAATTCCGTTTCAATATAACCTGGCGCGATTGCGTTAACGTTAATGCCATACCGGGCAAAATCCCGCGACAGGCTTTCCGTCATCATTTTAACCGCAGCCTTTGACATGCAATAGACCGTATTGCCGCGCAAGACATTCTCTGCCCCGATAGAAGACACGGAAACAATCTTGCCTTCGGTTTTGCTGGCAATCATCCGGCGCGCCGCCAAGACACTGGCGATAAACATCGCCTTTGTGTTCACATCCATCACGAAGTCAAATTCGGCACCGTCATAGTCAAGCACCCCTTTATAGGAGCTGACCCCGGCATTATTGACCAGAATTGACAGGGGGCCCGATGCCTCCTCCGCCTCGTCCATGGCCTTGGCCAAATCTTGCTCGTCCGTTACGTCAAGTGCGCGCGCACGGGCGACCCCGCCCATGGCATCAATTTCGGCAACCAACTCTGCCAGCCGCGCTTCGCGACGGCCCGTTACGGTTACTTGTGCCCCGGCGCTGGCAAGGGCGATGGCCATGCGGCGGCCCAAACCACTGGTACAACCCGTTACAAAGGCATTTTGGCCTGACAAATCAAACGAAACACTCATGGATTACTCATACTTTCTAATAGTGAATCAGGGGTTTAGCGCCCCTTTAAAATGACGATAGATGCCTATACCATAGGTTGACCAGTATTTTGCAAGTGAAAGGCTATGCCATGCAGATCGATATCATTTCAGACACAGTTTGCCCGTGGTGTTATATCGGCAAACAGCGGATCGAGGCAGCCTTGGCTGAATTGACGGATATTGATTTTGATGTCCGATGGCGACCCTTTCAACTGAACCCCGACATGCCTGCCGAAGGCATGGACCGGAAGGATTACATGGCCATGCGCTTTGGTGCCGCCAACGGCGGCGGGAAGAAAAACCCGGTTTACCAACGTCTACAAGCGGCCGCAGCAGAAGATGGCATCGCCCTGAACTTTGACAAGGTGGGCAGAATGCCCAATACGCTTGATTCCCACCGTTTGATGAAATGGGCCGCAGGGGCAAATTGCGAAAATGAGATGGCTGAAATTCTGTTCCGCCGTTATTTCACCGACGGGGAAGACATATCCGACCACGCCGTGTTGATTGAGGCGGCGAAGGAAGCGGGCATGGATGGCGATTTGGTTGCCGACTTACTGGCAGGTGATTCCGATAAAGAAACCATTCAACAAGAAGACATGATGGCCCGCGAAATGGGTGTCAGCGGCGTTCCCAGCTTTCTGATTGATCAGAAATTCCTGATCCCCGGCGCGCAAGATACACAGGATATTGTGCGTATTCTGACCAGAATGCATGAAAAGGCGCAAAAGAAAGCTGCTGAGGCCTGATTAATCAGGCCGCAGACTGGTCGCCATCAGAAGCAATTGAAGCCAATTTTCGCATCAATGACAGCGCCCCCTTCAAACGCGTGTCAATATTCGACCAATCGCGTTTATAAACCATTTTGTGATCGGACTTCAGATTCACGCCGATGATATTGTCCTGCACAAAGCCGATTAGACCGGCGGGATTGGCGAATTGATCCTGCCAGAACGACACGGTGCCGCCCTTGGGTCCTGCATCCAGTTTTTCGACCCCTGCCTGTTTGGCGAACAGCTTAATCGCAACGATCTTCAACAGGAACTCGCATTCCTCTGGCATGGGGCCAAAGCGGTCAATCAACTCAGCACCAAACCCTTCGATCTCAAGCTCGCTCGTCAGCGACGACAGACGGCGATAAAGTTGCAGCCGCACATCAAGGTCAGAGACATACCCTTCAGGTATCAGCACAGCAGTGCCCAAATTGATTTGAGGTGACCATTTTTCGCCACCATCCCCAAGGCCGTCGCCGCCTTCTTTCAGGCTGGCAATCGCTTCTTCTAGCATTTCGCGGTAAAGCTCAAACCCTACCTCGCGAATATGACCGGACTGCTCATCACCCAACAGGTTCCCTGCCCCACGCAAATCCATATCGTGACTGGCCAACGTAAAACCGGCGCCCAACGTGTCCAGCGATTGCAGGATCTTCAAGCGCTTTTCCGCCTGCGGGTTCAATTTGCGCTGCGCCGGATGGGTCAAATAGCAATAGGCCCGCGCCTTGGACCGTCCGATACGGCCCCGAATTTGGTAAAGCTGCGACAGGCCAAACATATCAGCCCGGTGTACAATCATCGTGTTGGCGGTCGGAATATCCAAACCGGATTCAACAATCGTTGTCGATAGTAACACGTCAAACTGCCCGTCATAAAAGGCAGTCATAATATCGTCCAGCGTTCCGGGCGCCATCTGTCCGTGCGCCATCGCGAACTTCACTTCGGGCACAGACTCTTTCAAAAACTCTGCAATTTCCTGCAAGTCTGAAATGCGTGGGCAGACATAAAAGCTTTGCCCGCCGCGATAATGTTCCCGCAACAATGCCTCGCGAATGATAACCCCATCATAAGGGGCAACAAAGGTGCGCACCGCCAAACGGTCAACCGGCGGGGTGGCAATCAGACTCAAATGCCGCACGCCGGTCATGGCAAGCTGCAATGTTCGCGGTATCGGGGTCGCCGTCAGTGTCAACACATGAACGTCGGCGCGCAGCTCCTTCAGGCTTTCCTTATGCTTCACGCCAAAATGCTGTTCTTCATCAACGATCAACAGGCCAAGGTTTTTGAAGCTGATGCCATCTTGTAAAAGCGCATGGGTGCCAATAACAATATCAACCTGCCCCTCGGCCATTTCCTTTTTGGTCGCCTTCGCATCGGCCTGACTGACCAAGCGGGACAAGCGCCCAATACGAATGGGCAGGCCCTTAAACCGATCGGTAAAATTCTTGTAATGTTGGCGCGCAAGCAGTGTTGTTGGCACGACCACCGCAACCTGTTGGCCGCCCATCGCTGCAACAAAGGCGGCACGCAACGCGACCTCAGTCTTACCGAACCCGACATCGCCGCAGACCAGCCTGTCCATGGGCTTGCCGGCGGCAAGGTCATCCATCACATCGTCGATGGCATTTTGTTGATCTTCTGTTTCCGTATAGGGGAACCGCGCACAAAATTCGTCAAATGCCCCTTCGGGGGGAAGGATTTTTTCAACCTGTCGCAATTCACGGGCGGCAGCAATGCGGATCAGCTCATCCGCCATTTCAAGCAGGCGTTTCTTCAGCCGCGCCTTCCGTGACTGCCATGCAACTCCGCCAAGACGGTCGAGCTGCACCTCATCTGCGTCACCGCCATAGCGGGACAGAAGCTCAATATTCTCAACAGGCAGGAACAGGCGGTCCTCGCCATGATAGGTCAGCGCCAAACAGTCATGGGGCGCGCCTGCCGCCTTAATCGTTTCCAGACCATCATACCGCCCAATGCCGTGCTGGGCGTGAACCACCAGATCACCAACAGACAAAGTGCCCGCATCTGTCAGGAAGTCTTCAGGTTTTTTGCGGCGGGACGCTTGGCGCACCATTCGGTCACCAAGCACGTCTTGCTCGGTAATAAGGGCCAGGCCGTCATGTTCAAAACCCGCTTCAACAGGCAAAACAGCCAAGCCGATTGTGGCCCTTGGTAGCTTCTGAACATCCGCGAAATCATTGACCGGCGTTACAGGCGCAATCTCATGATCAGCCAATACGTGGGCCAACCGATCCTGCGCACCCGTTGAATAGGCGGCGATAACCACACGCTCACCACGGGCAACAATATTGCCCAAATGCGATTTCAGGGCGTCAAAGACGTTCACGCCCTCGCTTTGCCGCTCAGGTCCGAAATTGCGCCCGGCCCGGCCAGCGAAATCTATTACCTGCGGTCCGTCAGGAATATCAAACGGCGACAAGGCAATCGCCTCATGCGCGCCCAACATGCCCCTCCACTCATCAGCAGTAAGATAAAGTGCCTCTGGCGGCAGGGGTTTATAGGCGGGGATAGAGAAACTGCCGTGGCTGACCTCATCATCCTGCCGTGCCTCATAATAATCCTTGATGGTTTGCGCACGTTCTTGGGCTGCGTCTTCCACATGATGATCAAGGATATAACGCGCACCTGCGGTATAGGCAGACAGGCTATCCAGTTGTCCGCAAAATAGTGGCAACCAATGTTCCATCCCCTGATAGCGACGTCCTTCTGACACCGCCTCGTAAAGCGGGTCACCACTGGTCGCCGCACCAAAGCGCGCTGTGTATGACGTCCGGAAGCGTGTAATTGTATCGGGGTCGAGCGTAAATTCCGTTGCCGGCACCAGCGACAGCGCGTCCTGCTTGTTCAAGCTGCGCTGCGTTACGGGATCAAACTCACGAATGGTTTCAAGCTCATCCCCAAAGAAATCAAGCCGAAGGGGGCGTTCATGGCCGGCTGGAAATAGGTCAAGCAATCCGCCACGAACTGCAAAATCGCCCGGCTCTAACACCGTCCCGACCCGTTGGAATCCATTGGCGCTCAAAAACTCCGTCAGGCTGGCCTGACTGATTTGGTCGCCAATTTTTGCCGTCAGCGCAGCACCTTCGATCGTGTCCCGCATTGGCACACGCTGACCGATGGCATTAACGGTTGTGATCAGCAGCGGCACCTTCCCGCGCGCCAGAAGCGCCAACACTGCCATACGATCAGCCACGATCGCGGGGTTTGGCGACACGCGATCATAGGGCAAACAATCCCACGCAGGAAAGAATACGGGATCAAGGCCTGGCGCGAAAAAGTGTAACGCATCAATCAATGTGCGTGCGCGGGCCTCATCACGGGTGACAAAAACCAATGGGTTTTCACCTGATGCCTTGACCAGCGCGGCCAGTAAATAGCCATCGGCCCCGTCAGGCACACTGGCAACTGACAGGCGACCTTCATGGTCAATAATCCTGTCTGCCACCTTCATCATTTTTTCAGCATATCCGTTGCATCAAATGCCAACATCGCGCGCGTTAGCGGCCAATCATAGGCAGCGGGCACCGGCTGTCGTTCAAAAATCCAATCGAGCACGTCCTGATCCAGAAGTTCGAGCAATATATCAAACTGCGCCAATTCCTCATCGGTCATGGTTTCAAGGTGCTTGTCCGCAAATCGGCCATAAACCAAATCCGCTTCCTGCATACCCCTGTGCCACGCACGGAATCGCATCCGCCTGATTCGAATTTCGCGGGGTTCCGCGCCGGATTGTGTATCGGCCATGACAAGGTGCCTCTTCATCTTTGGCTAATCATTCAGAGCATTGTCTATAGGCGAAGGTTTCAGCGAAACCCAGCGGACAAATTGCCTTTATCGTGACCGCAGGGATGGGGTATGCTCCCACCATGCGTCCAGAGGTTCTTTACCCATTATTTGCCCCGATTACCAGCCTGTCCGGCATTGGTCCCAAGCTGGCTGCAGCCATGCAGAAAATCGGCCTCGATACCGTATTGGATCTGTTATGGCACCTGCCCAGCGGAATAATCGATCGGCGCTACAGCTCCACTATTGCTGAAGCTGAACCAGATCGCGTTGCCACATTAACGGTGATTGTCGATCAACATATCCCCCCTGCCAATCGGCGTGGCCCCTATCGTGTGCAGGTGTCAGACGACACCGGCACCATGACCCTGACCTTTTTTCATGGCCGGGCGGACTGGATAAAAAAGCAACTGCCTGAGGGGGAAGAACGCGTCATCTCAGGCTTGGTGGAAACCTATCAAAACCAGAAACAAATGGGTCACCCCGACCACATGGTCCGCGCCGCTGATCGTGAAAAAGTCATGATTGTGGAGCCTGTTTACCCCCTTACCGCAGGGGTCAGCCAAAAGGTGATCCGCAACGCCGTCAATCAGGCGTTGGAAAGGCTCATCAATTTGCCCGAATGGCTGGATCCTGCATGGCAGGACAAACAAGACTGGATCGACTGGGCCGCCGCCATCAAATCCGTTCACACACCCAATGGCCCCGCAGACCTTGAAAGCATATCGCCTGCCCGATCACGCCTGGCCTATGATGAGCTGCTGGCCAATCAATTGGCCTTGGGCCTTGTCCGGCACCGGATGCGTGCTGCCAAAGGGCGGGCCAGCAATGGCACAGGTAATTTGCAAGCCAAGTTGCGCGACATCATTCCGTACAAGCTAACAGGCGCGCAATCTCGCTCGCTTGAAGAAATCAGGGATGACATGTCCGGGCCGCACAAAATGATGCGCTTGCTGCAAGGGGATGTCGGATCAGGTAAAACCATAGTGGCGCTGTTCGCCATGCTGCAGGCAATCGAAGGTGGCGGACAGGCGGCAATCATGGCCCCGACAGAAATATTGGCGCGCCAGCATTTTGAAGAAATATCCGGTTATGCCGACAAGCTGGGCATTTCTGTGGTTTTGCTGACGGGCCGCAATAAGGGCAAACCGCGTGAGGAGATTTTGTCCGGTCTGGCATCGGGCAAGACACAATTGGCCATCGGCACCCATGCACTGTTTCAGGATGATGTCATCTTTGATGACCTTCGCCTTGCTGTCATCGATGAACAGCACAGATTTGGCGTTCATCAGCGGCTACAACTCAGCAAAAAAGGTGCAGCGGTGGACACGCTGGTCATGACCGCCACACCCATTCCCCGCACCCTCACCCTTACGGTTTATGGCGACCTTGATATTTCACGCATTGATGAGAAGCCGCCCGGACGCCAACCGGTTGAAACCGTAGCCCTGCCCCATGACCGGCTATCTGCCCTTGTAGACAGGATCGACAACGCCCTTAAGTCCGGCGACCGCGCCTATTGGGTGTGCCCGCTTGTCAGTGAATCAGAAATACTTGATCTGACCGCGGCTGAAGAACGATTCAAGCAATTGTCTGAATATTTGGGCACCGAACGCGTCGGGCTGATTCACGGTCAAATGAAGGCTGCTGAAAAAGACGCCGTGATGGAAGATTTCGTTGCCGGGCGCATTGGCCTGCTTGTGGCCACGACAGTCATCGAAGTCGGCGTTAATGTGCCGGAGGCAACTATCATGGTCATTGATCATGCTGACCGCTTCGGTTTGGCACAGCTACATCAGTTGCGTGGCCGGGTGGGCCGGGGCAGCAAACCTTCCCACACAATATTGCTGTATGATCCCCCCTTGGGCGAAACGGCAAAGGCACGCATTGCCATCATGCGCGATACGACCGATGGCTTTGTCATCGCAGAGGAAGATTTACGCCTGCGTGGTACCGGTGACATGCTGGGCACGCAGCAAAGCGGGCTACCACGTTTCAAGCTGGCGGACCTTGCCGTCCATCAGGAATTGCTTGCCGCTGCACGCGATGATGTAGAGCTGATCCTGAATCGTGATGCCGACCTGTCATCGCCCCGTGGGGACGCGCTACGTCATCTGCTGTATCTTTTTGAACGGGATCAGGCGGTGCGTTACTGGCGCTCCGCATAGTTCGGCACCGTTAATCAGTCGATTTCAGGTTCTTCCGCAATGGGCAGCGTATCTGGGCTGACCATTCCAGCTGAAATGATTAATTTGGCCGCGTCCTCAACACTCATATCGAGTTTGATGACATCCTTACGCGGCGCAAACAACAAAAATCCACTGGTTGGGTTCGGCGTGGTAGGCAAAAATAGGCTGACCATGTCATCCCCACTTTCTGCCTTGGTTTTATCACCAACCTCACCCTTGGTTTCCACAGTCAGGAACGCAACCGCCCATAGACCCTTGCGCGGATATTCCACCAGCACCGCTTCTGAAAAGCTGCTGCTGGACTGATTGACCAATGTATCGATGATTTGCTTGATGCCATTATACAATGTGCGGACAACTGGCATCCGCTCCACCAAGCGTTCGCCAAGGGCAAGGGTGCGCTTGCCAATAAAGTTCGCGGTGAAAAAACCCGTCAGAACAAGCAGCACACCCAAAATCACCAAGCCTAGCCCGGGGACCGAGAACGGCAGGATATTTTCAGGATTGTAGCGTGGCGGGATAAAAACCGTGACGATATTGTCCGCGAAGTTAATAAAGCCAATGGCGACATAGGCCGTCACCCAGATCGGCACGGCAACAACCAATCCGGTCAGAAACCATGTGCGCAAACGCGCGCCAAAGCTTACCTTTGGGGCGGGCTGTAATATTCCTGTTGATTGATCATCGTCATTTTGCTGCATGACATGATAATGGGTATGCCGGGCAAGAATTTCAAGCGCCACACTGTCTCATTATTCCAGCAACCACAGTGTTCTTCATTGCGGAATCGCCCGCCAAGGGCCAAACTGCGATCATTACTATTCAGGATTAAGGAAACGCTCCCGATGGAGGAATTTGTAGCACAATTAAGTGCCGCGATGACGCGACACGCCAAAACTGGCCCGATTGAGAATCCAAGTCAGCTTTCCGGCGGTGCCAGTCAGGAAATGTGGCGTTTTTCAGCAGATGACAATGGCTCATCCCGCGATTTTGTTTTGCGCAGACGGCATGGCGGCGTTGAAGATGACGGCGGGCTAAGCGGCACAGCAATCACCATGCGCGCCGAGGCAGAGTTGATTGCTGCGGTTGAGGCAAAGAACGTGCCCGTTCCCCGTGTACGCGCCATTCTGGATAAACAGGACGGTTTGGGTGCCGGATATGTGATGGAAGCCCTTGAAGGCGAAACAATCGCGCGCAAAATTTTGCGTGATGAGGAATTTGCCGCTGCCCGTCCACTGCTTGCCGAACAATGCGGTGCAGCCATGGCCGGCATTCATGACGTTGCTATATCGTCGCTGGATGGCCTGCGCCCCCTGCCCGCACTGGAACAGCTTGCCATGTATCGCGAAATTTACGACGCGATTGATGACCCCCATCCTGTGTTTGAACTAGCCTTTGTTTGGCTGGAAGACAACGCCCCCAAAGTAGATGATTTAAAATTGGTTCACGGCGATTTCCGCAATGGTAATTTGATGATTGGTGCTGAAGGGTTGCGCGGTGTGCTTGACTGGGAATTGGCACATTTAGGCGACCCGATGGAAGATCTGGGCTGGCTGTGCGTGACATCATGGCGATTTGGCGAAATCGACAAACCTGTCGGCGGCTTTGGCACACTTGATCAACTATTCAAGGGCTATGAAGATGCCGGCGGCACCCCGGTTGACCCGGCGCGGGTCCACTATTGGGAAGTGTTCGGCACGATGAAGTGGGGCGTGATTTGCATGATGCAAATGTCCGCGCACATCACCGGGGCAACAAAATCTGTTGAACGGGCTGCCATTGGCCGCCGCGCCAGTGAAACTGAAATTGATTTGCTGTCCCTACTGGCAGCATAGGAGATATTCGACAATGGCTATGGACAGACCAACAGCGGCCGAGCTTGTCAGCGCAACGCGTGATTTTCTAACCGACAAAATCGCCCCCGAACTTTCCGGATTCAACGCCTTTCAACTGCGTATTGCGACCAATGTTTTGGCAATCGTCGAACGGGAGTTGGAAATTTACCCTGACGCTGAAAGTCAGGAACGGGCCATGCTTCAAACCCTGACGGGTACAGACAATGACGATGTCAAATTGTTGGAGCGTGAGCTTGCGCAAAAAATCCGCGACCGCGATGTCACGCTCAAAACCGATGGGTTAAAGGATTATTTGTGGCAAAGCGTCATGACAAAACTTGCCATCGATCAGCCTCGTTACGCGCGCTATCGCGCCGTGAAAGACAGCTAGGGCATGGAAACCGACCCAGTAAAAAACAGCGACGCGCAGGCGATGGTTAAAGGTCCGTTGCGCTATGTTTTACTGGGAATCGGCTTTATTACCACCGGTCTTGGCATTGCAGGCTTTATTCTGCCTGTCCTTCCGGGTGTTCCGTTTTTATTGATCGCCGCCTGGGCCTTCTCGCGCAGTTCTGAACGAGTTGAAACCTGGCTAACGACACATCCCCAATTCGGGCCGATTATCAAGGATTGGCGCGCCTATCAGGTCATTCCGCCAAGGGCTAAAATCATCGCGACGACGATGATGGGGCTAAGTCTGCTCTATTTGATTTTCGTCAGTTCGCTTGACCGCCCGATTGTTGCCACTATTGGGCTTATTCTATTGCTTGTGTCGATCTACATATGGACCCGTCCCTCACACAGACCCAAAAATTCAAAGGGATAGAAGGTTAAACAGCCATTACTCAGGCCACCATGGATCAACAGAGTAAATGTGAGTTGATAAGGAGACTGACTATGACACCCCGCGCCAAAACAATCACGGCAACCAGCCGCATGAACAGCCCCCGCAATACGCTTGCCATTGGTCTGTTGACCTTGTTCACAGCCATTGCGTTGAGTGTTTTTGCATTTGCTGCAAAAGCCGCCCCGGTCGACAAGCCCGAAAAACGGATTGATGCAGAATCTGTCGTCAGCGATTCCCATACAGCCTTGAAACAATTACTTGCAGGCAGCCAACATGGCGAAACAATCAAAGAATTGGTCAGCAAATCACGCGGTGTCATGATCTTCCCCGAATTGTTGAAGGGCGGCTTTTTCTTTGGCGGTGAAGGCGGCACAGGTGTGTTGCTGGCCCGTGCCGAAGACGGCAGTTGGTCAGACCCGGCCTTTTTCTCAACCGGGTCTCTTAGCTTTGGCCTGCAGGCCGGCGTTCAAAAAAGCCGCGGAATTGTCATCCTGATGAATGATCGTGCCTTGGTGCAGGCGCTTGATACAGAATTTGAATTGGGCGCTGATACGTCTGTTGCGATTGGGTCAGAAGGTGCCGATAGGGAATATTCAACTACCAATTACGTCAAGGACGCCTATTACTATGCCGAAACTGATGGGGGCCTGTATGCCGGCGTGTCACTGGAAGGTGGCGGATTTGTTGTTCGTGATGGCCTTAACCACGGCTATTACAGCGATGACAATGCCAGCCCCAAGACAATTGTCCTTGATCGGCGTTACCGCAACTCACACTCCCAGCCCTTGGTAAGTGAGCTACGCGCCATCAAATAAAATCATTTCAGTGGCAACGGCAATGGAAAGCCCCGCGCTAGGCACGCGGGGCTTTTTTGTCTGTCGAAAATGGTGTTGTTGACGGTCTTATTCAAAATCGACGCTGGCCGAACTGCCCATATTGCCACGCATCGTCAGCAATAGATCGATCAATCGATCACGATCCTCATTAGACATGCCGACCAGTGCCTGCTGATACATGTCGACCACAGCCCCAACCAACTCCGGCCCATGGGGCAGCATTTTTTCAGTCAGATAGACCCGTTTGGCGCGCCTGTCCGTTTCGTCAGGGCGACGCTCGATCCAGCCGGTATCTTCCAGCTTATCAAGTACGCGGCCCAATGGCGCCTTTTCCAAATCAACCTGACGGGCCAACTCTGTCTGAATCTGCCCATCTTCGCGATACAGATAGCCAAGCACCCGCCAATGGGTGTGTGTCAGGCCCAAATGCTTCAATCTACGGGCGAAATCGGATCGGAAAATCCGGGCCAAATCCAGAACCAACAGGGCAAGAGACCGATCAGGGTCTTTTGTTTCGGGTAATTCGTCCAGAACCAGCCGTTCTGGCGAATCAAATACTTTTGATTGAGTCGTCATGTCATGAGTATTGCCATATATAGTATCAAAAGACACTGTTTCTTTTGCGTTTTCTTGACCCAATTATTACCCCACTGCAAACCGCGACAATAAGGCAACCAAAACAATGCTATGCCCCGTTCCGAGGCGCTTGACCCGTACCGCATCGCTGCCTATTGTCCGCCCACTCTGATGACGCGAGTCACTGACGAGCGAGCAGAGTTTTTCCTTGGACGGGCCCATAGCTCAGTTGGTAGAGCAACTGACTTTTAATCAGTAGGTCCCAGGTTCGAATCCTGGTGGGCTCACCAAGGAAACCAATTTTCCCTAAATCCGCGCTTTACCCAATCCCATCAATTGTCGATGGGTACGTGCGCGCCTATACTCGCCCCACACATCACAAAAAGGGCAGAGGATTTCCATGACAATTGACGCGTTACGTACCCCCGAAGAGCGGTTTGCCATGTTGCCCGCCTTTCCTTATGACCCCGCATATACAGACACGCTTGATGGCTATGACGGTCTACGCATGGCCTATATCGACGAAGGGCCGCAAGATGCCGAAACCACCTTTCTTTGTCTGCATGGGGAACCAAGCTGGAGCTATCTTTACCGCAAGATGATCCCCCACTTTCTTGAAGGTGGCCATCGCGTTATCGCCCCTGACTTGTTTGGGTTCGGGCGGTCTGACAAGCCGGTGAACGATGCTGACTATACCTTCCATTTTCATCGCAACAGCCTGATGCGCCTGATTGAACAGCTGGACCTACAAAACATCATACTGGTCTGTCAGGACTGGGGCGGCATCTTGGGCCTGACATTGCCTATGGACATGCAGTCCCGCTTCAAGGGCGCCCTTGTAATGAATACCGGTTTACCTGTAGGTGCACCGCCGTCTGACGGTTTTTTGTTCTGGAAAAATTTCTGCGCAACGGCACCGGAAATTCCAGCCGGGTCGTTGATTATCGGCGATGCGCAAAACACCAACCTGTATGATTGCATCGCCTATGATGCACCCTTCCCCGATGATCGGTACAAAGCAGGCGTTCGTCGTTTTCCCCAGCTTGTACCTGTCGAGGCGGGCATGGACGGCGTTGAAGAATGCAAACGCGCCCGCGCCTTCTTTGCGAATGATTGGCAGGGGATGAGCTTTATTGCCGTTGGACTGCGCGATATTGTTTTGGGCGAAGATGTCATGACGGAACTGCATGGCCTATTCAAAAACGCACCGCCCTTGATGAAAGTGCCAAATGGTGGTCATTTCGTACAAGAACATGGGGAGGAGATTGCAATAGCGGCCCTCGCCCATTTTGGAATATAGCACAGCCAATGGGGGCACCATGATCACTGTAACACCATCCGGCCAAGCCTGCGGCGCTGCGGTAACAGGCATCGACCTGTCAAAACCCCTTGATCTGGATCAAATCGCGGCCATCCGTTCTGCGTGGCTGGAACATCATGTTCTTGCCTTTCCTGATCAAGACCTGTCCGACGATGACCTTGAACGCTTCACCCTGTATTTCGGGCCATTTGGCGATGACCCGTTTATCGCCCCGGTTGAAGGACGCAAACATATCATCGCGATTGAACGGGCTGCGGATGAACAGGCGCCCGTCTTTGCAGAAGTGTGGCACACTGATTGGAGCTTTCAGGCATTTCCCCCTGACGGCACCTGCCTTTACGGCATCAAAATTCCCCCGGTCGGTGGCGATACGCTTTTTATCAATCAGCATAAAGTGTTGGCCGAAATGCCGGACACGCTTCGTCAAAAACTTGACGGGTTGATTGCCATTCATTCGGCGCGCGGTGGCTATTCCAAAGAAGGTGCCTATGGCGAAAACGAAACCACCGAAAAAATGACCATGACCTTTTTACCGTCTGACGATGCCAAGGCCACACAGACACACCCGCTGATCCGCCCGCATCCTGAAACCGGACAGCTGTGCATATTCGGTGCTATTGGCTACATCATTGGCATTGAAGGGATGGATGAGGATACCGCCCGCGCGCTTTTGCTGGAGCTGTATCAATTGCAAACGCAGGAACAGTTCCAGTACCGCCACAAATGGCAGGCCGGTACGTTGTTGATGTGGGACAACCGTTCTGTGTTGCACAGCGCAAGCAGCGGTTATGACGGCCATCACCGTCTGTTACATCGCACCACAATCGGGTGTCACAACAGGCCGGATAAAGCCGCCTGACAATCTCAGCTAAAGCGGATCGATGTCGCCTGCGGCTTGCTCAACCTCGAACGATTTTTGGAACGCCGTGAAAGTCCCGGCACCGATTGCCGCGCGCATACCCGCCATCAATTGTTGATAGTAATGCAAATTATGTGCCGTGATCAGTGTATGAACCAGCAACTCCCCTGCCTTGTGCAAGTGATGCAGATAGGCACGTGAATAGGACCGACAGGCCACACAAGCGCATTGTTCGTCCAGTGGCCGGGGGTCTTCCCTATGGCGAGCATTCTTTAGATTAATGGCACCACGCCGGGTAAATGCATGGGCGCGACGGGCATTCCGCGTCGGCAATACACAGTCAAACATATCGATACCGCGCGCGACGGCCCCAACCAGATCATGGGGCGTGCCAACCCCCATCAAATAGCGTGGCTTGTCATCGGGCAGCATTGGCACAGTGAAATCAAGCGTATCAAACATCTCTGCTTGGCCCTCCCCCACGGCGAGGCCACCAACCGCATAGCCGTCAAACCCGACATCCAGCAATGCATCGACAGACACCTTGCGTAAATCTTCAAAAACACTGCCCTGTACAATACCAAACAGGCCCTGACGGTCCGGCGTGCCGAAGGCATCCTTTGACCGTTTTGCCCAGCGCATGGACAATTCCATCGATTCTTTGGCAACCTGATGGGTGGCCGGATAAGGCGTGCATTCATCAAACGCCATCACAATGTCAGACCCCAGTTTATGTTGGATCGTCATGCTGGTTTCAGGGGACAACATATGCTTGGACCCGTCAATATGGCTTTGAAAGCTGACGCCTTCTTCAGTGATTTTGCGTAACGCAGCCAACGACATAACCTGAAAACCGCCACTATCCGTCAATATGGGCCGAGGCCAATTCATAAAGTGGTGCAGGCCACCGAACCGTTCAATCAAATCAGCGCCCGGGCGCAACATCAGATGATAGGTGTTCCCCAACAGAATATCGGCACCTGTGGCGCGCACCTGTTCGGGCAACATTGCCTTGACCGTTCCTTGCGTGCCCACGGGCATAAAGGCTGGCGTGCGAATAGTGCCGCGCGTTGTACGCACCGCGCCAAGACGGGCATTGCCATCACTGGCCTTCACTGAAAATTGAATTGCGCTCATATAATCTTATGCGCCTGTCTGGTCTGCCAAATCAAGCAGGCAGGCATCCCCATAGGAATAAAAACGATAATGGGCATGAATGGCGTGGGCATAGGCCGCCTGCATTCTGTCCAACCCGGAAAAGGCACTGACCAACATAAACAGCGTGGAGCGTGGCAGATGAAAATTCGTCATCAACCGATCAGCAATGCGAAATTGAAACCCCGGCGTCATGAAAATGTCTGTTTCACCGCTCCACTGCGCTAACGGCGCATCAACACCGGGATCATCGCCGCCCCAATTACGCGCCGCACTTTCCAAAAGGCGTAACGATGTGGTACCAACAGGTACAACCTTGCCGCCGCGCGCTTTTGTTTCATTTATCGCCTGCGCTGCCTGTTCGGAGACGATGCCCCATTCCGCATGCATTAAGTGATCTTCGGTATTGTCAGCCTTTACCGGCAAAAAAGTCCCCGCCCCGACATGCAATGTAACGCGGGTTGAAT
>SPJK01020324.1_pt1 | contig 86757 bp, 84 predicted proteins | sample 3741771 | NCBI WGS metagenome assembly SPJK01 (sample SAMN10925997, study PRJNA522277) | cold seep metagenome | isolation source: Elba SIP-enriched marine methane seep metagenome, extraction at timepoint T2 | place: Italy: coast of Elba, Mediterranean Sea
CGCAGAACGGGTAACCAGCTATTGGAATCCCGGCCCGACTATTGGCGCGGCAATTGTTTTCCCCCGTTCTACGGATGATGTCAGCTACATCCTGAAAACTTGCCATGATCATGATCAGGCGGTGGTTGTACAGGGCGGTAAAACCGGTGTTGTGCAGGGGGCAGAGGCAACGGCGTCTGACATCATCATTTCGTTTGAGCGGATGAAAGGCGTTGAGGATATTGATGTGACGGGCTGTACAGCTTCCGTACAGGCTGGTGCCGTACTGGAGGCGGTGCAGACACAAATCGCAGCACAGGGATTGTTGTTTCCACTTGATCTTGGTGCGCGCGGGTCCTGCACAATCGGCGGCAATGTGGCAACCAATGCGGGCGGCATCAATGTGATCCGCTATGGCATGATGCGCAATCTGGTGCTGGGGTTGGAGGCTGTTTTGGCGGATGGCACGGTTTTGTCGTCTATGAACTATATGTTGAAGAACAATGCGGGCTATGATCTGAAGCAGTTGTTTATCGGATCGGAAGGCACGTTGGGTATTGTGACCCGTGTCGTGATCCGCCTATTCCCCGCGCCACTGACCAGTCAATCTGCCCTTGTGGCCATGACGGATTTTACCGCCGTAACTGATTTTTTACGGCAATCCAGTCAGGCGTTGGGTGGTGACCTGTCAGCCTATGAGGTGATGTGGGGTGATTATTATCGTGCCGTAACAGGCCCTGACCTGCATCGCGCGCCCTTGGCCCGCGACCACGCCTTTTATGTCGTGCTGAAGATGGAGGGGAGTGACCCTGCGGGGGACCCCGCGCGCTTTGAAGGGCTGCTGGCCGACGCATTGGAACGCGGCGTGATCGCGGATGCCGTTGTGCCCCAATCTGAGCGGGAGGAGCTGGATATCTGGACTGTGCGTGAACAGTTTGAGCCGTTATTCGTTCATGCCCCTGTGTTTTTATATGATGTCAGCCTGCCGATTAAGGACATGGCGGCATATGTCACCGAGGTGGAGCAACGTATTGCGGCCCAATGGCCTGACGGCATGTGCTTTGCGCTGGGTCATATCGGCGATGGCAATTTGCACTTTTTTGTGGCGCCAAAGGATGACACTGCCACTCACGCACAGGCGGACGGGATTATTTACGGCGCCTTGGTTCCCTATAGCGGCTCAGTCTCGGCCGAGCATGGCATTGGGCATGAGAAAAAGGGCTGGTTGTCAGCCTCGCGTACAGCAGACGAAATTGCGGTGATGCAATTGTTGAAGCGCACATTGGACCCCAAGGGCATCCTTAATCCGGGCGTTGTTCTGTAAGGACCCCCTTAAGGTTGTGCTTGTTTATGATTGCTGGTATCTCGCGACCAAAATGCATCACTTTTACAATCAAATAGGGGGGCTTTGGGCGGCCACCTTTACAGTCGTGGAAAGTATAGTTAACCAAAAATAGGCGCGGGGGCTGATCCGGCGCATTGTAACAAAATTATAACGATAGGATGATCATGCGGCGTCAAATTTTTGCGGCCGTTGCGATTGCTGCAGCGGCATCCACCTTGTCTGTCACCAGTGCCAGTGCCCTGTCGGCTGCTGAACCTTGTGATGGGACACCTGTTACCTTTACCGGAGATTCTCCCAGTTTTGTTACGAATGTTGCCTTCGACATGAAGGCCGGTGACAGCATTAAGTTTGCATTATCAATTAAGGGCAGCGGGTCATCAAATCCACAGTTCAGCATTACTGCGGCAGCGCCGGGTGAAAAATCACAAACGGTCTGTAGCAGCCAGAACGACTGTAACAGCGCAACGTTTACTGCGAATGTGGATGGCGTGTTTCAGCTGCAGGGCAGTACGAAATCTGGCGGGAACGACAATTCCCTGACCTATACATGCGGGGTTGCGGCAGGGTTTAGTGCTGATCAGACCGTTGATCTTGTTGATAAGGTGTTGAAGCAAGCGGGACGCATCATGACAATGGATGCCGCCACGCTGGCCAATGCAGCGCTAAATGGCAGCCTTGGTTTAACAACAGGTTTGACCGATGTTTCACCGTCCAATCAGGATGATGCCGCAGGTCGCTTGCGTCTTATGGGACATGTTGGTCAGGATGAATTTGCCATTGGGTTTGAACAAAGCCTGTCTGCTGCTGCCAATAATACCGCGGGCATGGGTGATGAGGATGGTGACGTGATTGTCGGCAATGCACGGTATTATGATTTTAATGGCGTGTTGGACGGCGACGCCCTGCAGGGGCAAATTGGTTTCCGTCATGGCTTGGCCAATGATCGTACAGTGACTGTGTTTGGCTCCTTCCGCCAGACAGATGTGGATGCCAGCGATTTCGGCCTGTCACTTGAAGAAGAAAGCTATGGCGCTGGCCTGATACTACAAGGACCTGTTGGCGAAAAACTAAAGGGTGTCGCCACCGTTCACTATGAAACAGGCGATGCCGACATTCGTATCAATAATGCAACCGGTTCAACCGACGTGGATCGTTTTTCTGCTGCGTTGGCATTGAAGGGAACGCATGAAACAGACACGTTGACTTTGTCGCCGCGTATTGTTGCGGGCATCGTGGCGTTCAGCCGTGATCGCTATACTGACAGCGCTGCACTGGTTATTGATGGCGATGAAGAAACAGAACATTTTGTCGAAGTTGGTGTTCGCGTTGTACCGCAAACGGTTGCACCTGATGGGCTGAATTGGTTTGTCGATGCATCTGCTGATTATGCCAGTGAAACATTGGATGGCGTGCAGACCCTTTCTGGTCGCCGGATCGATGACAGTGACTTTGCCGGTAATGCAGAAGCTGGCTTGACGTTCAGCCTTGAAAAAGGTGCCAAGTTGATTGTCAGTGGTGGTGGACGCGGTCTTGGTCGTGAATCCCGCGCAATCTTCGGTAACGCATTGGTGACAGTGCCGCTGAACTAGTCTGTCTGGCAGATTCAGGACTTGTCCCCTGTCGCGTCTGGCGCGGCAGGGGCTTTTCAATTTTGTCAGCCTTTAGTCTGATTTACATTCTAGGGATGGCGGGTGATAAGGGGCCAAGGTCAGGAGTATAAGAATGAAACATCATATCATGCTGGCGGTTGGCATATTGATCGCAGCTATATTCTCATATCAGGGTGCTATTGCATTGATGGCACCGGGCATTGGCCTGTGGGAAGCCTATATTCTTGGCGGGTTGGTGCTTGCCGGCCTTATCTTGCGCAAGGGGTTGATCTTGCGCCGCGAGCATCTTGATACACAGGATTAGCGCCCGCATATGGCCGATCTTGTTTTGGCCCGCCCGGACCAGCTTGGGCCTTAGACCAAAGTCTCTCTACAAATCAGACCATCTATAGACCACCCTAGGCTCGCGTATTATTGTGACGCGGCATATCAAAAAGGGAGGTTCCGGTGTCTGCTCAGGAAGAAAAACAAAGCGGTGACGCGAACAAAGCCGCTTACTGGAAGGCGACATTAACGCTGACGTTAAATCTGTTGCTTGTCTGGTTTGTCGTATCTTATGGGGCAGGTATTCTGTTCCGTGATTTCTTGGATCAATATTCTATCGGCGGTGCGCCGTTGGGATTCTGGTTTGCACAGCAAGGGGCAATCTATGTCTTTATTGCGCTGATTTTCTATTATTGCCGGGCGATGACCAAGCTTGAGCGCAAATATGGCGTGGAGGGCTGATCATGTCGCAAGAAATGTGGACCTATTTTTTCGTCGTCGCGACCTTCGGGCTTTATATCTATATCGCGATTAAAAGCCGTGCTGGCTCTACCGATGATTTTTATGTCGCCGGTCACGATGTTCATCCGATGGTGAACGGGATGGCGACCGCAGCTGACTGGATGTCGGCTGCATCATTCCTGTCAATGGCGGGCCTGATAGCCTTTCTGGGTTATGGCGGATCAGTCTATCTGATGGGCTGGACCGGCGGCTATGTGCTGCTGGCCTTGTTGTTGGCCCCCTTCCTGCGTGAATTTGGTAAGTTTACGGTCCCTGATTTTGTCGGTGACCGGTACTATTCCAGCTTCGCGCGCATCATCGCCGTGATTTGTGCGATCTTTGTCAGCTTCACCTATATTGCCGGGCAGATGAAGGGCGTTGGCGTGGCATTCTCAGGCTTTCTGGGTGTGCCATTTGAAGTCGGCATCTTGATCGGCATGGCAATTGTTTTTGTCTATGCTGTGTTGGGCGGCATGAAGGGGATCACTTACACGCAGGTTGCGCAGTATGTGGTGTTGATTTTCGCCTACACCGTTCCGGCGATCTTTATCTCGCTGATCATCACCGGCAATCCGGTGCCGCAATTGGGATTTATTTCCAATGTGCGTGGTGAAGATATTTCGATGCTTGCCAAGTTGAACACAGTTCTGACCGATCTGGGTTTCATGGAATATACCAGCACGAACAAAAGCATGATTGATGTGTTTGCCATTACCGGCGCATTGATGTTCGGTACTGCCGGACTGCCCCATGTGATTATTCGGTTCTTTACCGTGTCGAGCGCCAAGAATGCGCGTGTCTCAGCAGGCTGGGCCTTGGTCTTTATTGCCCTGCTATACACGACCGCGCCTGCCGTTGGTGCGTTTGCCCGCCTGAACTTTATCGATCAGGTACATAACAAACAGGTTGAAGAACTGCCCGCTTGGTACGGGTCATGGTCTGAAACAGGTTTGCTGGGTTATGAGGACAAGAATGGCGATGGCAAGGTGCAGTACTTTGGTGACAAGGGCGTTGACTATGGCAATGGTAAAATCGGTGACGGGTCCAAACAGCACCCTGACAGCGAAGCGACGCCATTGAACCGTGACATCTTTGTGTTGGCCAATCCTGAGATTGCACAACTGCCCGGATGGGTCATTGGTCTGGTGGTTGCAGGTGGCCTTGCCGCTGCCCTGTCAACAGCGGCGGGATTGTTGATGGTGATTTCATCTGCCATCAGTCATGACCTGTGTCGTCGGACGATCTGGACCGACATGGATGACAAGACTGAGTTACGGGTGGCGCGAATAGCCGCCGCCGGTGCGGTGATTGCCGCCGGGTTGCTTGGTTTGTTCGCCAGCCAGCTTGGGTTCGTTGCGCAGGTGGTTGCCTTTGCCTTCGGCCTTGCTGCTGCCAGCTTGTTCCCGATTATCTTCCTGGGGATTTTCTGGAAGCGGATGAACAAGGAAGGGGCCATTGCATCAATGCTGTTCGGCTTGATCTCAACCTTCCTTTACATCAGCTACTTCAAATTCTGGGGCGGTACACCTGATCAATGGTTGTTCGGTGTGTCACCAGAAGGGATCGGCTTTGTGTTCATGTGGGCATCCCTTGCAGTTGGTTGGGGTGTTGCCAAGGTTACACCGGAACCCCCGCAGGATGTGCAGGACCTTGTTGAGGATATTCGTATCCCCGGTACCCGCAAGGCGCATGGCGCGGCGGATGAAGGAATGGCACCGATGCCTGCTGAATGATCTTGATCATTCAAGCGCGATAAAAACCTTACGGGCGGCCTTGCGGCTGCCCGTATTCCTTTTGGCTTGCATCTGAAAAACACCCTTGTCACTGTTGGGGCGGGAGGCAAACAATGTCAGCATTGACGATCTTGATCGCTACAGGTGACTATATCGGGTTGCTGTTTCTTGTGGCTGCTTATGGGGACCGCCGTGTTCGCCGTGACGGGCCAAAGGTCAGCCCACTGGTTTATACACTGGCATTGGCGGTCTATTGCTCGTCCTGGACATTTTACGGCGCGGTGGGCACGGCGGCAGCCAGTGGTTGGGATTACTTGCCCATCTACCTTGGCCCGGCATTGGTATTGCTGTTTGCGCCGGGAATGATTGCGCGGATCGGCAACATTGTGCGCCGGGAACGATTGACGTCCCTTTCAGATTTTCTGTCGGCCCGTTATGGGCGCAGTCGCGGTGTTGGGGCGCTGGCGACCATTGCCGCGATGATCGGGGCCTTGCCCTATATTTCACTGCAATTACGGTCCATAGGGATGAGTTTTGAGGCGCTTGCCTTTTCATCCGAAACAGCTGTCGGGCAAACGGCAGCACAACAGCCGTCCGCGCCGACTATTTTCGCTGTGGCGATGGCCTTGGCCCTGTTCGCCATATTGTTCGGCGCCCGCCAGTCAGACACGACCCGCCACAATGCGGGGCTGGTTTTGGCGCTGGCGTTTGAGGCCATAGTCAAGTTGGTGGCACTGGGCGCGGTGTGCTGGCTGTCCTATTCCCTGATTGGGACACAAGGATGGTCACAAGCGCAATTGCCCGACCAATTTGCCACCAACACACTGTCCGGCCGCTTCATAACGATCACTGTTTTATCGATGGCCGCAATCATTTGCTTACCCCGTCAGTTTCATGTGATGGCGATTGAACGGAATGGGGCGCAGGAAGTCAGCGCCGCCCGCTGGCTGTTCCCGGCCTATTTGGCGATTACCAGTGTTGTCGTGGTGCCGATTACATTGGCGGGCCTGAATGTGTTGCCTGCCTCGGTTCCCGCGGACCTTTACGTATTGTCACTACCGCTTGCCTATGATCAGAACGGGCTGGCCCTGCTGGCGTTTTTAGGTGGGTTTTCGGCGGCAACGGGCATGGTCATTGTGTCAACGATTGCCGTATCGACGATGGTGACGAATGATTTGATTGTGCCGCTACTGATTAAATCCGGTCGATTTTCCGGCGTTTCACAAAATGGTGGCGCGGCATTGTTGGCGATTAGACGATCCGTGATCGTTGGCTTGTTATTGCTGGCATTCGGCTATTATGCGGTAAGCAGGAACGAGGAATTGCTATCGCAAATCGGTTTGCTATCCTTTGCAGGTGCTGCCCAATTTGCGCCGCTGTTGTTGGGTGGTTTGTACTGGCGTGGGGCCCATCGCAGCGGTGCCAAACTGGGCCTGCTGGCGGGCATGATGCTGTGGGCCTATACATTGCTGCTGCCTGCATTGATCGGTGCGGACCATGCGATTTTTCAGGCGCTTCCGGCGGTACTTGCGCCACAGGCATTGCTGGGAATTTCGTTTGGCGATTCGCTGACGCATGGCGTGTTCTGGAGCTTGGCTGCAAACACTGCGCTGTTTGTGTTTGCCTCGTTACGCGGCACTGAGGAGTTGCGCGACCGCATTCAATCAATGGCCTTTTCCGAAGGTGGGCGCGGCAATGTCAGCGGCACGCCCGCCCTACAAATGTCGCCGTCAACGGTTTCACCCGAAGGGTTGAAAGCACTGGCCTGCCGTTTCTTGAGTGAGGAGGCCGTCGTCGCTGCCTTTGATGATCTAAGTAGGGATACAGAAGTGCAGATCGCCGGTGATGGTGCGGCTGATTGGCGGTTGATCCAGTTGACAGAAAAACTGTTGGCTGGGGCGCTTGGGGCATCATCCGCGCGTATCGTCATGATGTCTGTGGTGGGCAAGGACGACGTAGCGATTGACGATCTGTTAGCGATACTGGACCAGAAAACGCAAGCTGATTTGTTTGATCGTCACATGCTGCAATCCATGTTGGAGAATGTCTCGCAAGGGATTGCGGTTGTTGATGGGGAGCAACGATTGGTCGCGTGGAACAGCGCCTATATCAATCTGTTTCAATATCCCGGTCATCTGGTGCGCGTTGGTACACCGATTGAAGAATTGATCCAACATAATATTGATCGGGGGTGGATCCGTGATGACCGCCCGGATGATTATGTGCAGCGTAGAATTGATCATATGAAAGTCGGCACAGCCTATCGGTACGAACGGCCAATGGATGGGGGGCGCTATTTGCGGATTATCGGCAATCCTATGCCCGGCGGCGGGTTTGTCACGACCTATACAGATATTACAGAAGACAAACAGCGCGAGCAGGAACTGATCGACATTAACGCCACGTTGGAACAGCGCGTTACCAGCCGTACCGAAGCGCTGGAACATATGGCGCAGGATTTGCGTATTGCGAAGACAGATGCTGACGATGCCAATGCATCGAAAACGCGATTTTTGTCAGCGGCAAGTCATGATTTGTTGCAACCGCTGAATGCGGCGCGGCTGTATCTTGCCGCCGCCGCGGATGCGTCTGACAATAAGGCCGATCTGTTGGACAAGGTGGATCGGTCCATTGAATCGGCGGACCAATTATTGCGTGGGCTGCTGGATATTTCCCGCCTAGATCACGCAAAGGTCACCCCCAATCTTGAGCCGATTGCCCTTGGGCCGTTTTTGCATGACTTGTGCGAGGAAGCGGCGCCAATGGCCCGCGATGCGGGGCTGCGCCTGGCGTGCGTGCCGACCAGCCTGACCGTTCTTGCAGACCGCGAATTTCTGCGCAGCATCGTGCGCAACTTCCTGTCAAACGCCCGCCGTTATACAGAACAGGGCGGCATTTTGGTGGGGGTGCGTAGGGCAGGGCAACAATGCCGGATTGAGGTTTGGGACACCGGGCCTGGCCTGACAGATGAAGACAGCGCCCGTGCCTTTGGTGAGTTTGAGCGCCTGCATGATCAGGATAATCAGGGGGTGCGTGGTGCGGGGTTGGGGCTTGCCGTTGCCAAGCGCATGGCCGCGTTGATGAATGCTGCGATTGATGTCAGATCTAGGCCGGGTAGCGGCAGTTGCTTCAGCGTTACCGTTGGGCGGGTTGTTGATGCCCCTGCTGTCCACTCACCAGCAAGCGCACGTAAAGCGTCTGACCAGTCGCGCGATATGGGGCGCGATATTGCGATCCTATGCGTCGATGACGAGGCTGAAATTCTATCCGCGATGAAGGCTCTTTTGACCGGGTGGGGCGCTGCTGTCAGCGTGGCATCTTCGGTTGGGCGGGTGCAGGAACAATTGGCAGCACAACAATTCGATATTCTATTATTGGATTGGCAATTATCCGGCGATGAAACGGCGGCGGCTATTTTGGCATTGCTTGCGGACAATCCTGCCCCGCCGCTTGTTGCCTTTTTAACGGCGAACCGCTCCCCTGATTTAACTGAAGCTGCGGGAAAATGGGGCGCGCCAATTTTGCCGAAGCCGGTTGACCCTGATCTGTTGCGTGATTTGTTGGATGATGTGAGCGGCGCTTAGGGTAGGGCTGCCAACTACTTCCCAAGGTCTTGCAGGGCCAAGACAACCTGCGTGCGATTAATCACGCCCAGCTTGCGAAAGATCGCCGTCATATGTGCCTTCACCGTTGCGATGGACACATCCATTTCATAGGCGATTTGCTTATTCAACAATCCTTCAGACAAAAAGCCGACAACCCGTTTTTGGGTTGGTGTTAGCGACGCGGCGCGAGAGGCCACTGTGTCGCTGTCCATCTGCTGCGGATCGTCATTGTCAGCAACCGGGGGAAACCAGGACCCGCCCTCAAGCGCGGTGGCAAGAACGGCATCAAGCTCGTCCTTCGGAAGGCTTTTGGGGGTATAGCCTGCTGCACCCAGTTCCTTCGCCTGCTCATAGGCGGTACGGTCTTCTGTCGCTGAAACGATATAGATAAGCAGATCAGGCTGTGCCGCCTTTAACCGCATCAGCCCTTCAAAGCCTTTGGCATCGGGCAGGTTCAAGTCCAAAAAGGCCAATGTGATTTGTGATCGGTCAAGCACGGCTTGCGCGTCTTTGAGCGAGCCTGCGCCTAAAACAGACACATTGGCGACGTCCAACCCCTCCAGCACGGTGCTGAAAGCATCCCTGAAAAGTGGGTGATCATCAATCACCAAAACTTGCGTTTGTTTTTGGCCGCTCATTTGTTGCTGCCCCTCAACATGTTTGGCTAGACTACTGAATTAGCAAAGATAGGTCCATCAATCAGTATAGACTTTGGTCGATACGACCATGGTCGATGATACCTACGTCCAATAGCGAACAGGCGGATTTGTCCGGATACTCCCACAAAATCAAGGGAGGCAAACATGTCCAACTATTCAAAACATACCGCAACATTATTGGCGTCTACAATTCTGGGGCTGGCCTGTGTAAGTGCAGCGCAAGCACAAACCAGTGTGACCGTGGGCGGTCATATTGATCTTGATGTCCATTACACTGACTTGAGCGACGGGGCCTTTGCCTCAAACTCGGTCACGCGGGACATTTATATCCCCGGCGCTATTCCGGTTGTTGCCGGCGGCGGTGCAGGCACGAAAACAACAGATTTCAGTGCCGAGGCTTCGCGTTTTTATATCAAGGCCAAGCATACGGACGGTGATGTCAAAATGGGCGGCAAGGTAGAGCTTGATTTCCTGCTATCCGCGCAAGGTAATCAGCGTGTCTCCAACAGCGTCTCGCCGCGATTGCGCCATGCCTATCTTGACTTCAATAATTTCCGTTTCGGTCAGACATGGACTGCGTTTCAGAACACGTCATCCATCCCTGAAAGCGCCAGTTTTTTGGGCCTGTCAGATGGCATGATCTTTATTCGCCAGCCGATCATTCAATATAAGTCCGGTCCTTGGCAGGTGTCGCTGGAAAACGGCAACACAACGGTTACGCCAAATGCCGGTGGTCGGATCGAAGCTGACAGCAATGTCCTGCCTGATGGTGTCATCCGCTATAATGCGTCAGGCAGCTTTGGCAATGTGTCTGTTGCGGTAATCGGGCGGGAGTTGCGCATCGATACCGCAGGGCTTGATGACAAGACAACCGGTTGGGGTCTTTCGGTTTCAGGTCGCCTGAATGTCGGCGAAAAGAGCGATATCCGTTTCGGCATCACGGGTGGTGATGGCGTTGGGCGTTATATTGGATTGAACGCAGTGAATGCGGCCGCTGTTGATGCGACCGGCGAGCTTGAAGCTATCCCGGTAATTGGCGGGCATGTGGCCCTGCGCGTGCCTGTTGGCGAAACCACGCGATTGTCTGTCGGCTATTCTGCATTGCAGGCTGACAATCCCGCGTTTCTGCCCGGCGCAACAACCAAGATGGTTCACAGCGGCATGGCTGCCCTGTTGTGGACCGCATCGAACAAGGTTACGTTTGGGTTTGAGCTGATGTATGGCGAACGCGAAACAGAAGCAGGTGACAAGGGTGATATGACCCGGGCGACCTTCTCAACCAAGCTGCCTTTCTAGGGAACTACCCCCCCCTGCCCAAGGCCGGCCGCCATACAAGAAACAGGATTGGTGATCACACAAATGTCTGACCAACAATTATTGCATCTTGTCTTTGGCGGTCGGTTGACCGGCACCGGCAGTATGACATTCGAAGATATTGAGGACCTTGAAATCGTCGGTATCTTCCCGAACTATAAATCCGCCGAAAAGGCATGGCGGGCGGCATCACAGCGCAGCGTGGATGATGCCTATACGCGGTATTTTGTGGTCCATCTGCATGAGCTGATGGAGCCTGATATGGAAATGGACCTTCAAGGGCACCCCCTTAAAGGTCCATCCGAATAGCGTCGTTGGAAAGCTGATTTATTCAGCCGCCATATTGTCCGGTGCATTGGCACCTGCGCGGGCAAACTGCAACGTGCCGTCATCGACAGGCTCGCCCCGCAGCATTTTGCGATCAGCGCGGAAGTCATGATCAACACGCCACGGCTGTGTGCTGCCCTGACGGGGCAAATCATGGCGTGCGCGATTGACATAACCTGAATTTAGCGCATCCCAGACACTGCTTTTCGTTACAATGGATGGATCGTTGGAACGGGGAATGGCCATATCAAGCCCACGGTCATCCAGAAGTTTCATCAGGTTCAGGTAATAATCCATCGCGATGCCAACCTTTAAAGTCCATGAGGCATTTACATAGCCAAGGATAAAGGCAAGGTTCGGGATGTTTTCAAGCATCAGCGTTTTGTACGCCATGACCGAATTGTGCGGGATGTGCTTGCCATCAACAACCAAATCAACACCGCCCAACATTTTCAGGTTCAATCCGGTGGCGGAAATGATGATGTCAGCATCCAGATGCTCGCCGGATTTCAGTTGAATGCCGGTCTTGTCAAAACGATCAATTTCATCAGTGACGATAGATGCCTTGCCTTCGCGCAGGGCGACGAACAAGTCATCCTCGGGCACTGCACACAGGCGCTGATCCCACGGATTGTAATGGGGGGTAAAGTGTTTCATGTCCACCTTACCTTCCAGTGCTTCTTCTGCGGCCCCTTGCAGTTTCTCACGCCACTTGTCCGGCTCCGCCTGCGCCTTGGTATAGGCGAAATCCTGCATCCAGATGCGGAATGCGCGAATAATTTTAAAGGCCCAGCGGCGCGGCATGACCTTGGTCAGTATCTTTGACAGGCCGTCTTCGTTCTTGACCGACGCGTAATAGGTCGGTGACCGTTGCAGCATAGTGATATGGGCAGTGTCATCAGCCATTGACGGCACAAGCGTCACTGCCGTTGCGCCAGACCCGATGACAACAACTTTCTTGTTCTTGTAATCCAGATCTTCGGGCCAATGTTGCGGGTGAATGACTTGACCTTCAAACGCATCCCGGCCGGGGAAGTCGGGTGTATAGGGATTGTCATAATCATAATAGCCGGTGCACATGAAAACATGTTGCGCGCGGGCCTGATGGGTTTCGCCAGTGGCTTCATCAATTGCGGTCACGGTCCAACGGGCGTCGCGACTGTCCCATTCAACGCTGGTGATCTTGCGGCCAAACGTAATGGTGTCGAGAATATTATATTCCGCGACTGTTTCCTTCAGATAGGATTTGATGTCGGGGCCGCCTGCCAGCACCTTATGCTTCATCCACGGCTTGAAGTTATAGCCAAGGGTATACATGTCGGAATCTGACCGAATGCCGGGATAGCGGAACAGGTCCCATGTGCCGCCAATATCGGCGCGCCGTTCCCAAATGGCAAAGCGCTTGTCCGGCGCATTCATCCGTAGATGACATGCTGCACCTACGCCGCCGATCCCGGCGCCGATGATGAGTACATCAAGGTCACTTGCGTTGGTCATAATGATTTCCCTGTTTGCCCGAATTTTAATGCTGTTTGAATTTCAGCATGGAACCCTGCCAGCGTCATTAGCAAGATTCGATTGCTGAACAGGCCAAAATATTGATAATTTAGGCCATGAGTGAGCAAAATACACAAAATACAGGGCCAATCGAAGGAAAAACTGTGCTGGCGGTTGGCTCCCTTGCCAGTGCGGCACGGACCATTACGGGTGTCCAGTCGCAGGCTGAATGGTTCGGCGTGGACACCAAGGGGCTGCAAGCCATTTTGCGCCGGGTCGGCCTGCCTGAGCGTGCCTTTGACGAGCCGACATTCCTGATTTCCATTGATCAGGAGCTTGTCTTGATTGAGGCGTTGTTGGCGGCAGCGCATTTGAACGCCTCCCTCAGTGCGTTTGTGTTTGGCCAGCGTGATCTGCATGACATCACTTTGTTTGGCGCGCCGGGGCTTGCGATGCGCCATGCACCGGATCTTTTGTCCTTGTTGAAAGTCGGGTTGGATTTCCCCCAGCTGTTATGGGGTCATTCGCGGATGCGGATTGTGACCAGCCCTATCGCGCTGTCGATTACATTTTCCATCGATTGGCGGACAACGGCCCAAGATGCGTTGGTGGAATATGGCCTGCTGCTTGACCTTGTGTCCTATTATACCTTCGTCAATCAAAGCATGGGCCGGCAGGCGCAAGTCAGCGCCATTCATTTGCCCTTCGCAGAACCGCATGACGCTGACATTGTGCGGTCACTGGTCGATTGCCCGGTTCATTTCGGCGCGGAGGCTGCTGAAATTTTACTGCCGCCGGAATGTGCTGCCATGGTCCCCCTGCGGTCACGACCATTGATTTATCAGCAAAGCATTGCCGTGTGTCGGGAACTTGCGCATTTGCGCCCGTTTGAAACAACATTGTCGGATCAGGCGCTGCGTTGGTTATGGGCCTATTCGCCCCCATTGCCCCGCACGGCGCTGGCAAAACAATTGGGCATGTCTGAGCGCAGCTTGGCGCGGCGGTTGCGAGCCGAGGGGACGTCCTTTCAAAAATTATTTGCGGAGGTCCAGTCCGAACGGGCACGCAATTTGTTGCGGACATCAAACCAATCAATTGCAGAAATCAGCTACCAACTTGGTTATGCAGACCCCGCAGCATTCACCCGCGCCTTTACAGGCTGGACAGGCAAGACGCCATCGGCGTGGCGCGCGCGTTAGCGCGGGGCGACGGCAAGGTCGATCTGACCTGCCAATGTTTCGCCGGGTGCCAATATCCGCAGGCCCGTTTTGGATTGGGGAAGCGACAAGTTTAATGCGTCGGGGGCGTGGCTGACAGGCTCCACACAAAAATGCGGTTGGTCCGCGGGCGTATAGACCGTCAACTGATTGAATATGTCGCTTGCTGTCATCGTCAGGGCAAAATTGTCCAGCATGATTTCCGCCCGCCGGGCCTGCCATTCATAAATATTATCCACCAAAAAATCACCAACCTGTCGCAAGCGCGATAAATCATTGCTTGATGTTTGAGGGGTTGGTTTGTGGTTCAACCAGATGCTGTCTGTTCTTGCATTCACGGTTGCGTTGACCGTGGAAAAAAAGGGATGCCAGCCAAGTCCTGCAGGCATTGGCGTGCGGTCTTGATTTGTGATCGACATTACAAGCTGCAACCCGGTTGGCGTTACCTTGAACCGTTGTGCAGCTTCAAAGCGCCACGGCCAGTCGGTGCCGTTGTGGTTAAACTTTATGGTCAGTGTGGTCTGGGACTTTTCCGCGACCTGCCATGCTGATTGCCAACCATTGCCATGCAGGGCGTGTGGTTCCGGGGGAAAATTTAGGGCAAGTTGAACAGCGCGCCCGTCAAACATAAAGCGCCCATCGGTGATCCGGCTGGCAAATGGCAAAAGGGGAAAGGCACTGGTGTCAACGGCGGAGGAGGCCTGTCGCCCGTCCCGAAATATCGGGCGGCCTTCATGCGTGAAGGAGATAACTGATCCGCCCATTTGCGGGGCGATTGCCAACGCAAATCCGTCACGGGAAAGTGTTTCAATGGTCATCAGGTTATTCTGCCGGGACAGTGGTGTTGCCGGACTGGGTTTGGCGCAGGGCGGTGACCGTTTTGTGATCGCCGGTATGGGACCAGCCGGGCGGCATAAACATATATTTCAGTTTGCTGGTCAGGCCGGGTGCGGCCTTGACATCCTGCCATAGGCCGCGAAATTCACCGAACTGGACGTCCATCACGCTTTCCACATCAACATCGCGCGTGATGCCAAACTCAACCGGGTCGTCATCATGCAGCGGCTGCAAGGTGCCCATCACCCAATCCCATAATAGCGTCATTGAATTATAGTTCTTGTCCATATAACGCAGGTTGCGGCCATGATGGACCCGGTGATAGCGCGGGGTTTGCAACACATATTCCAGCGGCCCATAGCGGACCTTGACCACATCTGCACTGACATGCAGGAGGGAGCCCCAGATCACATCAATCAGGTTGATGACCAAAATCATTTCAACCGGCACACCGCACAAGGCGGGGAGAAACCCGAAAAAAATTGGGAAGTAAACCAGTGATTCAAGGAAATGATGATTAAACCCAACCGTCAGGTTGATGGTGTCGGGCGCGTGATGTGAAGAATGGATGCACCAGAACAATCGTGACTTGTGGCCCAACCAATGCTGTAGCCAGTACCAAAATTCATAAATGATAAATCCGGTAATCCAGCCATACCAAACAGTGGGCAAGGACCATGAAATCATATTCTGGGCAATGGTGGCCAAACCCGCGATGGCCAAAAACGGTGCCAGTCGCCCCAACACCGCGCCGATGATCATCACCAGCACACCATTTTTCAGAACCTGACTATAATGGTGCTTGAAGCTGGCCTTTTTGGACATTGCCAGCAGGAAAACCGCCTCCGCTATTGCTGCCAATGCCAATAAGCCGATCAGAAGACCGGTTGTTTCGGGCAGGGCAAATGTCTCACTATCAGGCATGGTGAATTTGTTTCCAACGGAAGCGACTACATCTTCGTAATGACGTGGGAATACAGTATAAGATGTGCAGATCAAGAAACAAAGAGGGGCAGAAATATGAAAACCCGTGCGGCAGTTGCATTCGAAGCCAAGGCACCGCTTGAGATTGTGGAGCTGGATTTGGAAGGTCCGAAAGCTGGCGAAGTGCTGGTTGAGATTATGGCCACAGGCATTTGCCATACGGATGCCTATACGCTTGACGGACTGGATTCAGAGGGGCTGTTCCCCGCCATTTTGGGGCATGAAGGGGCAGGCATTGTGCGTGAGGTTGGCCCCGGTGTGACGTCCGTGAAACCGGATGATCACGTCATTCCGCTTTACACGCCTGAATGCCGGGAATGCAAAACCTGCCTGTCGCAGAAATCAAACCTTTGCACGTCTATTCGCAGCACACAGGGCCAAGGTGTGATGCCTGATGGCACCTCCCGGTTCTCATATAAAGGGCAAAGCATTTATCACTATATGGGCTGTTCAACCTTTTCGAACTTCACAGTGTTGCCCGAAATTGCAGTTGCCAAAATCCGCGAAGACGCCCCCTTTGATAAGGCATGCTATATCGGGTGCGGCGTCACGACGGGCGTTGGTGCCGTTGTCAACACGGCAAAGGTTACACCGGGGTCGAATGTTGTTGTGTTCGGCCTTGGCGGTATTGGTCTGAACGTTATTCAGGGCGCGCGCCTTGCCGGGGCCGACAAGATCATCGGCGTTGATATCAATGACAGCAAGGAATCATGGGGCCGCCAGTTTGGTATGACTGACTTTGTGAACCCGGCAAAGCTGGATGGCGATGTGGTCACCACGTTGGTTGCCATGACTGATGGTGGTGCTGATTACAGCTTTGATTGCACGGGTAATACTGAAGTAATGCGGCAGGCGCTTGAATGTTGCCACCGCGGCTGGGGTGAAAGCATCATTATCGGCGTGGCAGAGGCTGGCAAGGAAGTTGCCACCCGTCCCTTCCAACTGGTGACGGGCCGGGTGTGGAAAGGCACGGCGTTTGGTGGTGCCAGGGGCAGAACCGATGTACCCAAAATTGTAGACTGGTATATGGACGGCAAGATCGAAATTGATCCGATGATTACCCATGTCATGCCGCTTGATGACATCAACAAGGCATTTGGTTTGATGCATGCGGGGGAAAGTATCCGTTCGGTCGTTGTCTTTTAGGCGCGCACCGTTTCCAAATAAATTCATTCTGAAAATTGATCTGAAAATGTGGGGCAATAATGTCTGAACTTGTAGTGCGCAACGATCGCGATGGTGTGGCCTGGTTGACGATCAACCGGCCTGATAAATTGAATGCACTGAATGTGCCGGTGTTTGAGGAACTTGAAGCGCATATCAAAACAATTGCACGCCAAACCGATGCGGTTGGCGCAGTTGTGCTGCGCGGCGCCGGCAAGTGCTTTTCCGCCGGACATGATTTGGGCGATATCGCGGTGGGCGAAAAACTGCCCCGCCCGAATTTTCAGGCCCATGTGATTGAGGCATTGTCGAACCTGCCGCAACCGGTTATCACAGCGGTTCACAGCCATTGTTATACCGGCGCGTTGGAGCTTGCCTTGGGTGGCGACATCCTGATTGCCAGTGCCAATGCCAAGTTTGCAGACACCCATGCCAAGTGGGCCCTGACACCCGTTTGGGGGATGAGCCAACGTTTGCCCCGCCGTGTGGGTAAGCATAAGGCATTAGAGATGATGTTTACTGCCCGCACCTATCTGGCGGACGAAGCCGTTGCGATGGGGCTTGCCAATATGGTCTTTCCTGATGACAGTTTTGAAGCCGACGTGACCGCGTTCTGTGCAGAAATTCTGGCGAACAGCTGGTTCTCCCTGCGCGCGAACAAGACCTTGGTGCTATCCAGTGATGGGATGGGGCTTGAAGAGGGGCTGGCTCATGAAATTTATACATCGCAAGGCGTCGGCCCTGATATGGCCGACCGTATCGGGGGCTTTGGCAAGAAATGAGTGGGATTGACCAATTCACCGATGAAGTGCGCAGCTTTTTATCTGATAAGCTAACGCCTGAGCTGAAGCGCGCCGGCCAGATGTGCGCCGGTATTTATGCCGACCAACCCGTTGCCGTTGAATGGCACCGTATCTTGAATGATCAGGGCTGGGCGGTGCCGAAATGGCCCGTCGAATGGGGCGGCACTGATTGGTCGCTTGAACAGCATGCGGTTTTTGCGCGCGAAATGACATTGGCGAATGCGCCGATTGTTTCGCCCAATTCAACGCGCATGGTCGGGCCCGTTGTCATCAAGTTTGGCACGGAAGAGCAGCAGAACCATTATCTGCCCCGCATTCGTACCGGTGAAGATTGGTGGACCCAGGGCTATTCGGAACCCGGTGCAGGGTCTGACCTTGCCTCGCTGCAATGCAAGGCGGAACGTGATGGTGATCATTATGTAATCAACGGAACCAAGATTTGGACGACCCACGCACAATGGTCGAACAAGATATTCTGTCTGGTCCGCACTGATAATTCAGGCAAACCGCAACAGGGGATTACTTTTCTGTTGTTTGATACGGACTTGCCGGGACTTGAAATACGGCCCTTGATTTCAATTTCGGGCGATCATGAATTTAACCAGCTATTCTTTGAAAATGTTCGTGTGCCTGCGTCTGCCCTGTTGGGACAGGAAAATGACGGGTGGACCGTCGCCAAATATCTGCTGCAACATGAACGGGGCGGTGCCTACGCGACGGGGCTGAAGATGAAGTTGACCCATCTGAAACAGTTTGCAGACGAGCAGGGGGCCGGCGGTGAAGACCCATTGGGCAATGATCCTGATTTTTGCCGCGCGCTTGCGGCTGCTGAGATTGAGCTGGAGACATTGTTTGCGTTTGAACAAAACCTGTTCTCTGCCGCGTCCGCGGGGCAATCAATCGGGGCGATGTCGTCTGCTTTGAAAATTCGGGGCACGGAAATGCGTCAGCGGGTGACCGAATTAGTGATGGAAGCTGTGGGTTATTATGGGTTGCCCTACCAGCCAGAGGCCCGCGCGTTTCGCAGCAATGTGAAGCCGATCGGGTCAGACCTTGCTGCGACGGCGCTGCCGCAATATCTGAATGACCGGGCGGCGACAATCTATGCCGGATCGAACGAAATTCAGCGCAACATTATTGCCAAGGGCATTTTGGGGCTATAGCTACCGCGCAAATTGGGCGGCAGGTCAGCGATTGCGATGCAAAATCTGTTCGTCCAAATCCTTGACTGACGGCACCCCGATCAGGGCCAAGGTGCGCTCAAGCTCTGTTTGCAAAATCTCTATCGCTTTGGCAACGCCCGGCTCCCCCGCGGCGGCAAGGCCGAACAGATAGGCCCGCCCAATGGCAACGGCGTCTGCGCCCATTGCCAGTGCCTTGACGATATCGCTGCCGCGCCGAATGCCGCTATCAAGCACGATTTGCGCCCGCCCTGCCGTTGCTTCCCTAATTTCAGGCAGCAGATCAATGGTGGCAGGGGCGGTGTCCAACTGGCGGCCGCCATGATTGGATATCCACACGCAATCGGCACCGGCCTCAACCAGCTTTTCAACATCTGTTGGCCGAGAGATGCCCTTGATGGCAATCGGCCCATCCCACACACCGCGCAGCCAGCGCACATAATCCCATGTGACAGTGGGGTCAAACTGGCTGTTGATGAAATCAACAACGCCCATGCCTGCCGGGGCCTCAACATTGGCGGGGCCGATCATGGGCGTGGAAACAATGTCCCACATAAAGCCGGGCCGCTGTGCGCCATACCACGCAGTGCGTGGTGTGATGACGGGCGGGATGGTGAAATCATTCTTCGGGTCGCGTTCGCGATTGCCAGCCACGGGTGTATCAACCGTCAGGATCAGGGCGGTAAAGCCCGCCGCCTTGGCCTTGGTCAGTAGTGCTTCGACCAAGCTATGATCACGCCAGACATAAAGCTGGAACCATTTGGGTCCGGTGTGGATCGCGGAAATCTCGTCAAATGGCACGGACCCCAGCGTGGACATGCTATAGGGGATGCCAGCTTGTTGGGCGGCCCCGGCAACTGCACGCTCCCCAAAGCGGGGGTTGAACAACCGCGAGGTGGCGGTGGGGGCGATGACAAAGGGCAGGGCGCTTTTTGCACCCATAATCTCAACCGATGTATCAATCGTGGACACGTCTGTCAGCGTGTTTTGAACAAGGCCGATATCGCGGAATGCGGCAGTGTTGCGGCGCAGGGTTTGTTCATCATCCGCCCCGCCATCAATATAATCAAAAATCATTTTGGGCAGGCGCTTTTTCGCGGCCAACCGTAAATCAGCGATATTATGCACGCGTTTTAATGACATGTGAGGTCCCCAATATTACTGCCTGATTTCTATGATCATCAGATAATCTGTGGCAAGGTGCAAGGTAATCCACAGGGGGGTGAGCGGTTATGAAGCCGCAGGAAATAGAAGGACTGGTCCGGGCATGAAAGTTCTGATTAGCGGCGGCGGCATTGGCGGGCTTACAACGGCTCTGTGCTGCCTTCACCACGGTCACGACGTCACCTTGTTTGAACAAGCCCAAACAATCGGCGAGGTTGGCGCGGGCCTGCAAATCCCCCCCAATGCCATGCGGATATTTGAACGGCTTGGCGTGGCCGACCGCATCGCAGCAACTGCCTTTGCGCCTGAGGCGATTGAAACCCGCATGGGCGAAAGCGGCACAACGCTGTTCACCATTCCATTGGCCGCTATGGCGGTTAGCCGCTGGGGCGCGCCATACCTGCATAGCCATCGGGCTGATTATATTGCGGCGTTGTTGGATGCGGTTACCGCCCAAGGAACCGGTATTGTGCAGTTGGGATCGACTGTTTCAGATTTCCGCCAAGATGACGACGGCGTGACGGCGCTGCTGGCAGATGGGCGCGACGTACAAGGCGATGTGTTGATCGGTGCTGATGGTATTCATTCAGCCCTACGTGATCAGTTATTGGGGCCGGATCAGCCGCGGTTTACCGGGAACGTCGCGTGGCGTGCCGTGGTGCCGATTGATCGCTTGGGTGGCGATGCGCCGGCACCGACGGCCTGTGCGTGGATGGGGCGTGGGCGTCACGCCGTAACTTATCGATTGCGGCAGGGGAGACTTGCCAATTTTGTCGGTGTGGTTGAGCGGACGGACTGGCAAGTTGAATCATGGACCGAGCAGGCTGACAAGCAAGAGGCGTTGCTCGATTTTGCCGGATGGCACCCGACCATCACGCGGATTTTGCAGGAAACCGACGGGTTGTTCCGCTGGGCCTTGTTTGACCGCCCCCCCTTATCCCATTGGACTGAAGGGCGCGTTGCCTTGTTGGGCGATGCGGCCCATCCGATGTTGCCGTTTTTGGCCCAAGGGGCCGCAATGGCTGTTGAGGATGCCTGGGCACTGGCGGCGGAGCTTTCGCGCCCCGGCCAAACCGTATCTGATGCGCTGAAAGCCTATGAGGCACGACGGCTGCCCCGCACTGCCAAAGTGCAGGCGCGGTCACGCAATAATGCGAAGACATTTCACAAACGCAGCGCAATGGCGCGCTTGGCAACTTATGGGCCGATGTGGCTTGGCGGGCGGCTCGCGCCGTCAATTGTGCATCAGCGTATGGACTGGCTGTACGGCTATGACGAGATTGCCATTCCATAGGGCGGCGTGGTTTTCAGCGTGCAAAGACGCTCGCCAAACATTGCCGATTGACGCTATAAAGGCGCATTGAAATTCTGAGATAAAGGATCAAACCCATGACGGATCGTGTTTCCATTACAGTTAAAGACCATATTGCCGACGTGAAATTGGTGCGGACGGACAAAATGAATGCGCTTGACGCCAAGATGTTCGATGCGCTGGCCGATGCTGGCGCGGAAGTTGCGGCCAATCCTGATGTGCGGTGTGTTGTGCTGTCAGGTGAAGGGCGTGCCTTTTGTGCCGGTCTTGATGTGTCATCAATGGGGCAGTCAGGCGGGTCAGGTTCAGTTGGGGGGAATGACGCCCCCGATGAGGGGCTTGGTCGGCTGGAACGCCGGGTACATGGGGATGCCAACCATCCGCAGCAGGCCGCATGGGTGTGGCGTGATATGCCCAAGCCGGTGATCGCAGCGGTGCATGGCGTTGCATTCGGTGGTGGCTTTCAGGTTGCGTTGGGTGCGGATATTCGCATTGTTGCGCCGGGCACCCGCTTTTCCGTGATGGAAATGAAATGGGGTCTGGTTCCCGATATGGCTGGCATGGCCCTGTTGCGCAGTTTGGTGCGTGATGATGTGGCGCGTGAATTGACCTATACAGCTCGCATTTTTGACGCTGATGAGGCTAAGGAATTGGGCCTGGTCACGAAGCTGTCGGAAACGCCCTATGATGATGCGATGGAAATGGCGGCATATATTGCCGGGCGTAATCCTGATGCGATTACTGCTGCCAAGCGGTTGTTGAACAACGCGCATGATTTGACGGCTGCAGAAGTGCTGTTGGAAGAATCACGCGAACAGGACAAAATAATCGGGTCAGCGAACCAGATGGAAGCTGTGATGGCGGAGCTTGAAAAGCGGCCGGCGAAATTCGGCTAACCCCTTCGGGCGGTTGATGTTTTCATCGCAGGCCGCCTAGTTTTGCCAAATTTGCAAAATCTTGCAGGTGAAAGAGATAGCCTTTCGCCTGTATGGTGCCCCTGTTGACGCTGGTTGCGACAGTTTTCGCGAACTTTGGGGGCATTGTGATGCCAGAAATTGAAACGAAAAATGAATGGGCACGCGGCCTTAAAGGCGTGAACCTGTTTCACAACAGCATGTCCAATTGCTCCCAGCGCACCCGTGTGGCGCTGGAAGAAAAAGAGGTCAGCTGGACCAGCCATCACCTTGATATCGCCAAGGATGAGCACGCCACAGACGCGTATCAGAGCATCAATCCCAATGGGGTCGTGCCGACACTGGTTCATGATGGGCGGACGATTATTGAATCCATCGATATCATCTCATATGTCGATGAAATTGGTCACGGCCCATCCCTAGTGCCAGACACTGATGATCTGCGCGCTGAGCTTGATGCCCAGTTAACAACCGCAGGTGATACGCAGGGCGCGATAAAGGTGTTGAGCCATGAATTCCTGTTCAAGCCTGTTCGTAAAATGAATGACAAGCAGCTGGCCGCATTACGCGCCACGCACGGTAACCGCGATTTAATTGCGTTCCACGAAGAGTTTTCAAAAGGTTTTTCCGACGAACGGCTTGCTAGTGTTGTAAAGGAATTTGCGGATGCTTTCGACCGGTTGGAAGGCTTGTTGCAATCGCATGGCGGGCCTTGGCTATTGGGCACCCAATTCACGCTGGTTGATATAGCGTGGATTGTGAATGTGCATCGATTGGACTTGATGCGTTTTGATTTCCGCCACTGGCCTGCGTTGAAGGCGTGGCTTGGCCGGATGCAGCAACGCCCTTCCTATAAAAATGGCCTGGAGAAGTGGGAGCCGAAAGGCATCTTGCGCTTCTTTGGTCTGTATTCACGATTGCGCAGCCTGTTTGGCGGCGGCGTGAACGCCTATATCAGAAAGTAGTCCGCCATGTCAGAGTTCCCACCCATCACACTTTACAGCTATGCGATGAGCCCCTATGCAGCCAAGCTGCATGGTGTGTTGTTGTACAAACAGGTGCCGTTCACGGTGCGCTATATCAACCCGTTGCGTGCCAAAAAGGAACTGCCGATTGGCCATCAGGTGCCAGCACTGACCATTGGTGACGAGGCGCGCAATGATTCCACGCCTTGCGGTCTGTGGTTGGAGGAGACGTTTCCTGACCAGCCACGCCTACTGCCTGACGATCCTGCCTTGCGCGAAAAGTTGATGGCGATCGATACATGGGTGTCAGACAGTTTGATCCCGGCATCGTTTCGCACCTATCCCGGCGAAGGCGTGAACCGTTGGATTAATGGCTGGAAACTGTCTCACGTAATGGGGGCAACAGCGCATAGTGGCCTGCCTTGGATATTAAAGTGGTTGTGGCCGACTGTTGTGACGCGTGTCCCCTTTGTCCGGCATATGTTCGCAATGGCAGAGGCTGATGGCCTGTCGATTGAAGACGCCAAATTCAAACTTTATGACGAGTTTATCGCCCATCTTGATGGTGGGCCGTTTTTGGCCGGGCAAGATAAACCGCATCTGCCAGACTTTTCATGTTACCCGCAATTTGCTTTGTTTTGGATGTTGGGGTTTCGCGGAGCCGACGATATTTTGCAGCGCCCTGAATTGATGGCATGGCTGGAACGTATGCGCCCCTATGTTGATCTTGATCCTGCAATTACACCACACCATGTGCGCGTGAATGATATGCCGATGAGCGATGGTGCGTTCGATTCACCTACGCGGCCCCTGTTCCGGTCGCAAATGTCCCGCTAGTCCTGCGCACTTTCAGCCGACAATAGTGCCGCGATGTGGTCGGGGTTAAAGCGGGATTGTTGTTGAATACCCAACAGGTTGGTGGCGTTGGGATGCAGCGAGGTTAGATCCAGCGGCCTGTCCCTTTCTGAAGGGGGGGCGAGGTGGACCGTTTCAACCAGCCCGCCTTGGGCGTTGGTTTCCGAATTGTGGTCAGCGGCTTGGGCAATAGAAATACTAAGCAACCCAAAGCCAATGGCGCAAAATAGGTGTCGTCGTGTGATCATGGTCCTGCTTCCACAATTGTGGGGAAGCCCATTAGATCAATTGCGCCATAATATTCGGTTAATGGCCAGTAACGAAAACGGGCCCCCAAATCCTGGGAGCCCGTCAGTCATTTATAATCTGTAACTGGCTTAGTCGAAATAGACCGAAATCGTGGCACGGCGGTTCGCCTGTTCACGCACTTCATTGCCGGTCTGCCGTTGCAGGTTGGTTTCCCCATAAGCCTGCGCCTTCACAAGCACAGCAGGAACGCCGAGTTGACGCAAACGATCAACAACGACCTGTGCCCGACGTTCGGACAAGACGTCATTGTAATCGGCTGTGCCCATTGTATCGGCATAGCCGCCGACGCGGACGTCTGTTGTGCCGTAATCGACAGCGAACTGGGCGGCCTCACGAATGGTTTCCTCTTCACGCGGCAACAAGGTTGCACTGTCGAAGGGGAAATAGACGATGAAGGTTTCAGGCTTGGTTTCTTCAACCGGCTCAGCCTGTTCATAAACGATGGTTTTCACAGGGGGACGGATCTTGACCCGTGACATGGCGTCTTCGAACTGTGCCCTACAGGCTGCGGCTTCTTTTGACTGCAAGTCTTCTTCTGATTCCTGAACCCAGCAATCAAAGGCGACCTGTGCCTCACCGGACGGTGCGCCGGTATAGAACACGGACCCGGCCAACAAGACTTCTGTCAAACGGCCATAGCCGTTTTTCAGATCGCCCATATGTTTGTCCCTGATCATCCAGTTTGTTGGATCATAGGGCATGGGCGGCAAGGCGGCGGCGCTTGCTGAGCGTGACTTGGCAGCGAAGGCATCGCCATCGCCATAATCAGATTCGTCATACTCACCGCGAGATAGGCGGGCATAGCCTTTCGTCAGCTCTGCGCGATAGGCTTCAAACTCACCCAAGGCTGCGCTGTCACGATCGGATAGATTGACATTCAGCGTCGCGCCCACGGGGGTCGCGGCACTGGGGTCATAAATCGCATCAACACGGCTATCGGTTGAACAAGCTGCAATTGCCAAGGTGGCAAGGCCTACAACCAGGCCCCGTTGCAGTGAAAATCGTACTGTATTCATCATGATGATCTTCCTACTTTAGGTACTGATTAAAGGCCAAGCGGACCGGTGATGGCACCGGGCAGCGGATTCGGGGTCGCGCCGTCAAGCAAACGATTAAGCAGGGCATCGTCAACCGGACACAACACAGCGTCATCAAGCGGGGTGAATGACGAGCCTGGAATGACGCCGCCAACCGGGGTGGCGTCAATGATGTCAATCAGGATGCCACAATCATCGCCAATCCGACGCACAATACGGCCAGCACGGATCAACCGTTCCGAACTGCGGATAACGCCTGCCATTTGGTTCGCGTTGTTGTCGCCGCGATCACTGCCGCGCAGGCTTTTCCAGCGGCTGCCGATTTCCCAACGCAGACCCAGCTGCGCAGTGAAGTCCATTTCATTGCCGCCACGTGCTAGGGCAAACAATGAAAGGTCTGTACGGCCAAGGCCAAGTTCCGCAATCCCTTCGGCCTGCACTTCAGGGCTGAATTCAAATGTTGTGATAACAGCATTGCCCTGCGTGTCGGTCGTAATGAATGTTTCGTCATATTCATGGCTGTTGCCGTATACGGAAACGCCAAGTTTAAAGTTGTCGCCCAAATAGGCATTTACACCAATTTCGGCATAGACGCCGCCATCGGTGACATCGTCATATTCATAACCGATTTCACCAAGCAGGGTGACAGACCCAAGGTAGCGCTGACCACCAAACCCGACGCGGGCGATGTCTACGACATCTTCAACAGACAGGTAGGATGCTTTCAATCCGATCATGCCCAAATTGGGAGAGCGCCAGAAACCCTGTATCCCACCGCCATACAGGCCGGAGTCATCACCATCAACGCTTTGATCAAACGGTTCTTCTTCTGTCAGAAAGCCGCCCATAATATCGGCCTGAAAACCGAACTGGTCACCAATAGGCGCGCCTAGGACAAGCCCGCCTGTGTATAGCGTGTCTTCGCCAAGAAAACCTGCGGATGCTTCTGCCTCAACATGGGTTGAGGAAACAGCAGGCATTTCCGCTGCGGCTTGGCCTGCAAAACTTGCCAAAAGCAAGCCAAGGCCAAGATGAGTTAATCTTTGAGTCAATGGTCTCTCCATCCCCTGATGCCGTATATGCGGCAGTTACATGGTGGCAAATGTTTCCCCCCAAGAAACATACCAATATTGTGGGTAACTTACGCTATTCCCAAGCGCAATGAAAACGCGTGTAATTTTCTACATTTGGCGGCAAGGGAAGTGCTGAAACCACACAGATATTGCCAGAAACGGCACACTATGCCTAAAAATTAGGCGATATTCAATTTTGAGGATGGTGTTGCGCACGCAGCACAATCAGAACGCGCTTGCGGCTGTCAGCTTGTCCATCATTGCTGAAACCCGGTCAGATAGAGCGGGCGATAGGCCATCCAGCGGGGCATAGGGCGTTGGTGCCCGAAAGCGATCCTTGGCCTCTAGCAGGCGCGCAGCGGGCTCGCCAATCGCCTCAGCGATCTTGGGTAAATTGTCTGCCGGGGCCGCGCAAAGCGCATCATAGGAAAACAGTGACACTTGTGGGCCGGCTTGTTTTAGAATGTCTTCAAATGCCGCCAGCCAATATGTTGCCCAGAAATCAGGTGCGATACGATCCAGCTTGTCGGCGCTATCGATCCAGCCATTGAAGTCGATGGGGCGCAGGGCCTTGCCGAACTCCAAATGGCCAATGGTTTCCATATAGCGCAGGCCGAATTTGTTCGTCTCATGCTCTTCCAAAAAACGGCTATGCTGGCGCATAAGTGATCCCAGATGCGCCATAGGATCACGATAAGGGATCATGATGCGCGCATCGGGGAAATTCTTGGTCAGCCAAGAAATGCGGGCAATATTGGCATTGTTCTTTGAGACATAGCGATTGATCTGCTGATTGTCCTGCCGCTTGCGGCCCAATGCGATCATTTTCCGCATATGCTGCCGCAGGAAAGCAGGAAATTCGTTGAATTCGTCCTTTTCACTTTCTTGCCAGACAGTCACGCGATCTTTCTTGAAATGAGGTTTCCAAAAGGCGCGCCATAACACTTCTTCAAATGCCTCAACGCTGTCATAGGACACCATCATGCCATCGCCGTGGGCGCGTTCCTGTTCTGTCGCGTCTTTGCGAAAACTTTTGGATATCCGGTCCCAGGTCAGGGGGGCCAATATAAAGGGCAGATCACGATAGGTATGGCTGACAAAGTTTGGTAGATCAGCAATCACTTCCAGCAACAGCGTCGTGCCAGCGCGTGGCAGTGACGTAATAAAGACCGGCGCGTCACCGGTAATATCCTGATTTTCTTGATCGAATTTCTTGTCTTCGCTGCCGGACAATGACTTTTGCATGTCCAGCTGGCCCATCGCCAGATTGTGGACAAGCCGATCTAGCCAGGAATAGTTGGCTTCAAAGCCGGTCACAGGCGTCTCCACACAAAGGCGATAATCATGACCAGCACCGACAGGCCGACAATCGCCTGCCAGGTCAGCAAAAAGTCTGTTACAGCCGCGCTGGTCGCCAATCCGATTAATTCACCCGCCCAGATAACGGCAAATGTGCCGATCAGGACAATCGCAGCGCGAATTGTGATTTGCAGGAATGATCCCAAAAGCCCGATCGAGGCCTTTTGAACGGCGACCTCTTTCGCGTCATCGGACATGGTTTTGTTACGCATCACCTGTCCAGCTTCGCGCGCCATTGTGATGGCATCCTGCGCGACTTTGATTAGGCCAGAATAGCGAAAACAGACGACAAAAACGCCCGTCGCCACAAGGCTGATGGCAATAATGGTGGGGTCAAAGGCCATGATGTGGTCCCTTAGGCTGCGTTATTATCCTGTTCGGCAGTGTCATTGGTCGCTGTATCATTTTCGGCCTTACGCCGTTTGATCATGCGTTTGACCGGATACCAAACAAACCCAACAATTGCCAAAAGAACAGCGCCGATCAGCGCCAAAAGCGAGCCGATTGCAGAAATACCGGCACCGGGGCCGACATAGGCCAATGCCTCAACCGCAACAAGTGCGGTCGCAAATAGGGTCGTGCAAAAAATTGCCAAATGTTTCATGGGCTTACTCATCCTAGGTCTACGCTGCCACAACGATTAGATATCAGTTATGGCAGGAAATTGGGCTTTGGACAATGTGATTTACTGCACATTAGTGACCGGATTGTGCCGCAATATCGGCGTCGGTTTCCGCAAAACAGGCCAAGTCTACGATGGTCAGCAAGGCTTCCAGATCATTGATGATGGCTTTCATCGTATCTTCCACTGTGCGGTCGTCATCTAGGATTGCGTCATCAATCCAGTCGCTGCGCCGTCCCATTTTGATGCGGACAAAATCCGGGCCGAACTGCGCCGCAAGGCCGAAGCGATTTGTGTACGCTTCAAGCGCTGTCCATGCATCCATCAGGCGCGGGGTCATTAAGGTGCGCCCTTCAATTTGATCATGGCCATAGAAATTGAAGCTCTTTTCAAAGGCGGGACTTTCTAGCCTGATCCGTTCCCCCTTTTTGCCCTGTGATAGCAGGTCAGGGAACTCCCAATCTAGCGCCTGCCTGGTCAGCGCATAGTCGCCCGTTAGGCCAGTTGCATGGCGCGCTTCGATAATGATGCCTTCGAATACGGTGGACCCAGACCCATTGTCATCGTGCTTGGCGGTTGCTTCAACGAAAACAAGTGCGGTCCCGCGATAATGGCCGACAATGACATCATCGATTATCAGCGAATCATGGCACGGCAATATCGGTTCGATATTATCCCGCACGATTGCCTCATATTTATTACTGACGCCAACGGCAAACTCACCATAGTGATTTAGAATGGCGGGTAAGATTGTTTCTTTGACTTGCAGGCCAAATTTTTTCAGGTATTGGCGACGCAGTTCGAAGCCTGCCGCTACAATAATGCCGACAAAGGAAAAAAGAGGTATCGAGGAGCCGGGTTCTTTTCGCCATAGTTCAAGCAGGAACAGTGCTACGATGGCGGCAACTGTGAATGACCATTTTAATCGGCTGTTGGCAGCCTGTTGTATTGCCTCACGCTGGGCGGTCAAATCTTCAAACGCGGATTTCAGTGGCCCCCTATAGAACCGATCAAACGCGTCAGCCTGCGTCAGTGAACTTGGCTTCGCACTCATGCCTAGTCGATAAACTCGACAGCCATCAGTTCAAAGGCGGCGCCCTTATCTGTTGCGGCGTCTGGGAAGTGGTCGGCCTTATCCCGGACGTCGTGTAAATGATCATAGGTCGCAATCAATGCGCCTGTCGCCAGATCAATATCATAGGCGCGGGATTGACGGGTTGCTGTCGCAAGTAATCGGGTCCGATCGGCAGAGATGCTGATATGCCCGGCAACATCGGTGAAGAACCGATCGTCCGGTGCCGGTGTTGTTGCATGCGGGAATATGCGCCGATCTTTCCCGGTGGCGAGATCTATTTCAATTACACGCGACCCATCGGTAAATTCATCACCGCCTTGATTGTCGAATATCAGGATCTTTTGATCCTTCAGGTGATGGACCGAATGTTGCCGGCTGAAATTACCGCCATAGACCTGTTTCAATTCATGCGTCTTGCCGTCGATCAACCCAATGGCAGAAATATTGCGCATCGAAACCAGCATGTCACCGGGGTGAAGCGGCCCGGCAGGGGCATCGGATGATATGTTCTCGGCCCGCACAACATCCACATAGTTCAGGTGGGTCGGGTCACAATTATCCACGGTGCGTTTCAAAATCGTTCGCCAGTTGGACGACACCATTTGTTCGGTCAGTTTGATATAGGCCAATTGCGCGCCGTCGCTGTCCAGCACGCTGACGGTATCCCAATAGGGCTTTGCGGTTTCGCAGTGAAGGACCGTGTTCTGTGTTGCAAAGCCTTGCCCTGTGGTGAAGCTGATGCTGCCATCGCCCACATCCAGCGCGGGGGTGTAAATCATGTGATCGCCGTCAGGCTGTTCAACCAGTGTCAGCCAATGGTGGCTATAGTCCAGCCGGGACCAGATCGGCGTGCCATCGGGGCCAAGCTTTGCGATGGCCAGCCCGAATGGAAAGACACCGCCATGCATGTGAAAGGTGATGATAAGCGAGCCATCCTTGGCGCGTTTCGCACCGACGGGATTGGCATTGTACATTGGGCTGAACAAAAACGCTTCAAGCTCGCGATTCACTTTCAGGTTTCGTTGGTCAAAGATAGCGAATGGCCGATAGGGCCATGCCTGCGCAACGGATTTGTCCGGGTTATAGGCCACGGCAATGCAGCCATAGTCGGGGCAATGTTCCATAAACTGCCAAAGCCCCCCGGTCACCAGCGTGCCTTTTGGGTCAAACTGATCCGCTGCAGGGCCGGATTGCCATCTATTGCCAACAATGTCTGACGCTTGTTTGTCGCTGATGCGGCGGAAGCGGGGCTGCTTATGCCAGGTGGCGGGTAACACCGCGCTGGTCAATGCCATGCCGCTTTTCAGGCCTTGCAGGATTGTTGTGCTGGGAAACACCGCAAATCGTGTGGACAATACACCGATCAACAGGGCGAAGATAAACGTGGAAACTAGCAGCGGCAGGTTGCGCATATGAACTCGCTTGACAGACAGTGCAGAAGAATTTTGTCTACACCGAAATGGCGGCACAGGCAATTGTCCTGCGCCGCCACTTTGTCATTCAGACCTGTTGATTTTGCCACTTGCCGCGCCGGAAGGCGAGGCCAAGCACGATTGCCCGTGCCGCATAATCCAAAAACAACACAGACCACAGCCAAACCACATCCCAATGCAAAACATGCGCAATGATGTATCCGGGCAAAAGCCGGAACAGTCCCAGTGCAATCATCACGGTATAAAGGGGGGTGCGTGTATCGCCGGCCCCGCGCAAAGCCCCGCCAACCGTAAAGTCCCATGACATAAGGGGAAGGGAAAAGCCCAATATCCATATAAATGTCACGGCCATCGGCACAACCGTATCATCATCAAGGAACCAACGTGCCAACGGTTCGCCCACGGCAATAAAGCCAAGGCCCAATAGGCCCATGAACAACATGGCAAGGCGCATGGTTTGCCACCCTGCGGCCATCGCACGCTGTGGTTGTCCAGCACCCAAATATTGCCCGACCATCGTTGCGGCCGCCACATTGAAGCCGTGCCCGGGCAAGAATCCGAATGACAAAACCTGTACGCCGATTTGATAGGCGACGAAGGCTTCTGTGCCATATAGCGCCATGAAGCTCATAAAGCTAAGCATGGCGAGTTGGAACAACAGCCCTTCGATACCGGTGGGGTAGCCGATCTTCCACAATCTGCGCCACATGGATAGGTCGAGTTTCCAACTGGCAAGCCCGCGCGGCAGAATGGTCCAGCCGCGCCACCACAAGCCAAATATCATCAGCGTGTGCAGGACGATCGCCGCACTGGTCGCCATCCCGGCCCCGGCAACGCCAAAGGCGGGGGACCCCAAATTGCCATAGATCAAGACCCAGTTCAGAAAGATATTCACCACATTGGCGATGATCCCGGTCCAAAGCGGGGTGATGGTATCACCGCCTGCACGCAATGCGGCCCCTGTCAGAAAAATCAAGGTCATGGGGACATTGCCCACCAGCAGCCAAATCATATAGTCCGCGCCCTGATCGGCAGCGTTGCCTGTCAGACCCAGCCATGCCAGTGAAAACCCGATCAGCGGGATAAAACCAATCCAAGTGCCCAACCCAATCAGCCAACCCATCCATATGGATTGTTTGTGGGCGTGGTCAACCTCTTGTAAATTCCGTGAGCCATAGGCCCGGCTGACAATCGCGGTCAGCCCGGTGGCTGCCGCCATCACCAAGGTTTGGATCAGCCAGTATAATTGTCCACCTGCCGTCACGCCCGCGATGGCGTCCGCGCCAATAACCCCAACCATCTTAACGTCAACCCAACGGGTCGCCGTGTGCATGAAGGCGGCAGCCATCGTTGGCCATGCCAACGACCACACATTCAGCGTCAACGGGCTTTCTGTTTGCGCCGTGCCGCTGACGGGTGTTTCTGCCGGGGTGGCTGTTTGGGCATGCGCCGCAGTTGCGGGGACATGTTCGTCCTCGCGCAGTTGGTGCGGGTCGTCCTGCCCCGTATCCCCCAATTTCATTGTGTCCCCCAATGTCCCCAATCTTGCACGGATGCCGGGGCGGTCGTCTTGTTTTAGTCGCGCCCCAGAATCTAAAAGGGCCCTTCGATGGAAGAGCCCTTTACGGTTTTAGTGCTGTGCGAGAGACCTATCCTTAGATAAGGCCTTCGCGCTGCATCCGTTTCCGGGCCAGTTTACGCGCACGCCGAATTGCTTCCGCTTTTTCGCGGGCACGCTTTTCGGACGGCTTTTCATAATGGTTGCGAAGTTTCATTTCACGGAAGACACCTTCACGCTGCAACTTCTTTTTCAGAGCCTTAAGGGCCTGATCAACATTATTATCGCGTACGACTACCTGCACGGGCTTTCACCACCTTCAAATGGTTGGCCCCATAAATGGAGCTAAAAAATAAACATTATCCGCCGGAAATCCGGTTGAGATAACAAGAGCACGGGTTCTAGCACCCGGTTGCGCCGCTGTCCAGCCGCCTAATACGGCCTAAAAGTGCCGATTTGTGGGACATGCGGTCGCGGAATTGATCTTTCTTGAATATAGTGAGCGTAAATCCCATATGTTGCTGAACAGTAAATGCCCGCTGCAATTGGACCGGCAAAGGAAATATGATGAGTGCCACTGACCATTTGGACCCTGTGAGAGAGCAAATCCTCATGGCGGCAATCAATCATGCACCGTTTGACGGCTGGAACAGCAGCACAATGCGGCAGGCAGCTGATGACGCTGAAATTGATCACGGCACGGTCAAGCTGGCCTTTCCCGGCGGTGCGCGTGAATTGTTGGAATATTTCAGCGCTTGGGCAGACCAGCAGATGATAGACCGGTTCGACGCTGCCAAAGCTGCAGGCGAAACCGACGGGCTAGGTATTCGCGGGTCAATCAAGCTGGCGTTGACTTTACGCTTTGATGCCATCGCGCCCTATCGGGAGGCGATGCGCCGTGCGGTAACCTTTGAAGCCCTGCCCCATAATGCGCCATCAGGCGGCATGGCGATTTATCATACGGTTGATGCGGCGTGGCGCGTGATCGGTGATACGTCAACAGACTTCAATTTTTATACCAAGCGGGCGCTTCTTGCCGGGGCATTCAGTGCCACATTGCTGTTTTGGCTGAATGATCATTCAGAAGGTGCCGCCGACACTGATGCGTTTCTTGAGCGTCGGTTGGATGATGTGATGGTTATCGGCAAAGTCCGCGCCAAGGTTGAAACCGCGGTTGGACGGTTGCCCAATCCGTTCCGCTTGGCCGCGGCGCTACGTTTCCCGTCGCCCCCTTTGCGGCGGCGCTAATTGTCAGCTGCCTTGGGCGAGTGTCGGCCAATAGTCTACGACCTGCCCGCCGCGGACAATCGCCAAATCGCCGAACTGCAACATCACAAATTCACTTTGTGTGGGACGCAGAAAAACAAAATCTTCCGGGGCCAGTTGCACGTCGGTTGATCCGTTCAGCACTTCTTGATTGGTTGACCTCCCATAAAGACTGTTATTGCTTAACCCTGTGGGGGAAACCGGATGGGCCTTCCAATAACCGCCATAGATAAAGAAAGTGCGCGCCCTGTTGCGGTCAAACTTGGCCCACAAATTGCCAAGCCCGTTTAGGGCGGGGATTTGTGTCGGCCCGCTGGCCTTTAATACCGGGGTGCCGATAAAGATCGCAGGTTCCAGATCGGCTAGATCCGGCAAATCAAAGTCGAGCGGTTTGACAAGGGCAGACCCGGCTGCAAGCTCGGTCACGAAGTCGATGTCTTGATATCGGCGGAAGGTTGGGCTGCCTGCCGCGTTCAGGGTCAGTGCCGCATACTCATCCGGTGTCAGCTTGTTTTGCAAAACTGATAGATGCGCTTGATAGCGGTCCAGCACAGATGTGAATTCACGTTTTTGCATACCGAACGCTGTTGGCACCTTTGCTACATGGGCGTCATAGCCCATCAATCCGGTAAAGGTCAGATTGGGCGTAGCTGCAATCACATCCAGCATGGCTGCAGTCTGTGCAGGATCACTGACGCCGCCGCGATGCAAACCCACGTCAATTTCAATAGTGATGTTCATCTGTAGTTCGCGCTGGGTGGCAAGCGCTGCATAGTCATGCAATCGCGCGGGCGTATCGACCAGCCATTGCAGCTGCTTGGACGGATCAAACTGGTTGGCAATGTGATGATCGTAAAAGCGTGCGGCGGCACCAACAGGAAATGGTTTGCCGATCAACAGGTCTTTATCAGGCTGTGTTGCTGCAAGCTGATTAAGAAACGGCTGATGAAAGACCATCAGCCGGTTGGTCTGCGCCCGTGCTGTGACATGGTCCAATAGCTGTGGCGAGGGCAGTGACTTCGCCACCACCCGTAAATCCAATGCTTCTGGAATGGATGCTGCAACCCGATCGATGTTCCGGTCTAGCCGGTCAAGGTCAAGCAACATGGTGGGACGGAATAGATTTGCAGTGCGCAGGGCATCGCTAAGCTGGGTGAAGTAGGCATCGTGGCTTGTAACCTGTGTCATGCGATGATCTTCGCCCCTCTTATTCGATTGGCTGTTTGATAAAGTGGCCGACTAGCTGCTTTGCTCAGGACGTGGCCGCGTACCCAAATCATATAGACGTGTCACATGCCCCATTTTACGTCCGGGCCGTGTTTCACGCTTCCCGTAAATATGCAGATGCGCACGGGGGTCGTCCAGCAGGGCTGGCCATTGATCCATTTCGTCGCCCACCAGATTGTCCATGATGGCATCGGCACGCATGGCCGCATCGCCCAAGGGCAGTCCCGCGACAGCGCGCATGTGTTGTTCGAACTGGGAACAATAAGTCCCCTCAATCGTCCAATGCCCTGAATTGTGAACCCGTGGTGCAATTTCGTTGACCAACAGGCGGCCAGCAGCGGTCTGCCCCTCACTTGCGGGCAGCAAAAAGAATTCAACTGCCAACACGCCAACATAACCCAGCGCGTTGGCGATACGCGCGGCAATTGCCTGTGCTTCTGCGGCAATGGTATGATCGACCAAGGCCGGGGCCAAGGTTTGTGACAGGATGTGATTACGATGAATGTTTTCAACCACATCAAACGGGCGCACAGTACCATCCAGACTGCGGGCCAGAACAACTGACAATTCACGTTCAAACGGGATGAAGCCTTCCAGTATGGCAGACTGATGCGCGATTTGGTCAAGTGCCTCTGCCGGGTTGCTGTCGGCTGTTAGCTTGACCTGCCCTTTGCCGTCATACCCCATGCGCCGCGTCTTCAGCACAGCGGGTGTGCCGATGGCATCAAGTGCCGTGACTAAATCATCCACCGAATCGACAGCCATATAGGGGGCGGTTTGTGCGCCAGCCTGTTTGGTGATGAAGTCCTTTTCGGTCAGGCGGTCCTGTGCCACAGCCAATGCCTGCGGGCCGGGACGAACCGGGACATGGGCAGCCAGTACCTCTGCGGTGCGGGCGGGCACATTTTCAAATTCAAACGTGACCAGATCAACTTTTGCCGCGAAGGCGACCAGCGCGGCTTCATCTTCAAACGGCGCAACTGTCATGTCATAGCTGACGGGCAGGGCAGGCACGTAGTCGGCGGTGTCATAAATATGGGTGTGCAGCCCCAGCGGCGCCCCGGCAAGTGATAACATGCGGGCAAGCTGGCCACCGCCAAGAATGCCGATGATGGTGCCAGGCCCTACGGCACGGTGGTCTTTGGATAAAAGATCGTCAGTCATATGTTCTGTTCAAATCAGGCAGGGTCGTCAACGGGGACGTCTGCAACGCTGGCTGCTTGTGCAGCACGATAATCATCAAGACGATCAGCCAGATCAGTATCAGTTGTTGCCAGAATAGCGGCAGCCAATAGGCCGGCGTTTTTCGCGCCGGCGTCACCGATTGCCAAGGTGCCAACGGGGATGCCGCCGGGCATCTGGGCGATGGATAATAGGCTGTCCTGACCCGACAGGGCGCGCGACTTCACAGGTACGCCCAAAACCGGCAGGGGGGTGATTGCGGCGGTCATGCCCGGTAGATGGGCAGCGCCACCGGCCCCGGCAATGATGACATGAAGGCCACGGCCCTTTGCGGCCTTGGCATACTCAACCATGCGGTCTGGGGTGCGGTGCGCGGATACAATGCGCGTTTCATAGGGCACATTCAATGCATCCAAGGCGTCAGCGGCATGTTTCATGGTCGGCCAGTCAGACTGGCTGCCCATAATAATACCAACAAGGGGGGCGTGCTCTGCCATCAATTTGCCCTTTCATCGCTGTTGAGCGTGGGTCCGGCGGGAAAGCGCCGGATTATAGCGTGCCCCCTAATCCCGGCAAGCGCGAAATTTGCGGCTTTTTGCCAAACGGGAACATGCGGAATGTTTTAGGAAAATCAGGCGATTATATCAGGAATCAACTGATCATTAATCGAAGAAATGCGGTCCTTCAGCACCAGTTTTTTCTTTTTCAGCCGCTGAACCTGTAATTGATTATAGATAGCCGATTGGGCGAGGGCGTCGATTGCCGAATCCAGGGCGCGGTGATCCTCTTCAAGGCGTGCCAATTCTTCCCGCAATGATGCTTCTTCGTCCAGAATATCGCTCACAAACCCACCTTTTCGGCCAAACCGCTTAAGCCCCATTTATGCAGGCCAGCCTAGCACAGCCGCGCTATTTGGCAAGATTCTTGCGCTGCAGCATAGCTTTTACATGACACATTCCAAAAGCCGTGTTTCAATATCGTTTCGGGATAATGTTCTGCTCCCGTTGGTCCAAATTGCAGAGCGTGTAAACAACAAGAAGGAGGAGGGCACATATGTCCATCAATGCGCATCTTGAAGAATTAAATCGTAGGCATGAAGCATTAGAGGCTCGCTTGCACGACGCGCAACTCCACCCCGCAACATCAGATGCTGAAATTCAACAGATCAAGCATGAGAAGCTGAAGCTTAAGGACGAGATGGCAAAACTGTCATAACTGACACACAGCCCCGTTCTAAACGCAAAAAGCCGGAGCAGGACGCTCCGGCTTTCTTTATGTGGGGATGACGCTAGTGCCCTACATCAAATCGCGCAGCTTGAATTTCTGGATTTTCCCGGTGGATGTCTTGGGAAGCTCTGTAAAGATCACATGACGCGGGCATTTGAAGTGGGCCAGATTATCACGGCAGAACTGGATAATATCCTCTGCAGTGGTATCGGCGTGCCCCTCCTTCAGCCCGATAAAGGCGCAGGGGGTTTCACCCCATTTTTCGTCAGGCTTGGCGACGACAGCGGCCTCAAGAACGGCGGGATGTTTGTACAAGGTCGCCTCAACCTCAATAGAGCTGATGTTTTCGCCCCCTGAAATGATGATATCCTTGGACCGGTCTTTCAGTTGGATATAGCCGTCCTCATACCACACACCCAGATCACCTGAATGGAACCAGCCGCCTTCAAACGCTTCGTTTGTGGCTTTGGGGTTTTTCAGATAGCCCTTCATCACGACATTGCCTTGGAACATGACCTCGCCAATGGTTTCGCCATCCTGGGGCACAAGTTCCATCGTTTCGGGATCACGGACGGACAGTGCCTCAAGCGCGGGATAGCGCACGCCTTGGCGCGCTTTCATGCGAGAGCGTTCTTCGTCAGGTAGTTCGTCCCATTCTTCATGCCATGCGTTAACGGTTGAGGGACCATAGGTTTCGGTCAGCCCGTATAGATGAGTGACGGCAAAGTTGCGCTCCTCCAGCGCCGCGATGATCGGTGGCGGGGGTGGTGCGGCAGCTGTCAGGAATTCAATTTTGCGTGCAGGCTGGCGGAATTCGTCGTCCGTTGCGTTGACCAAAAAGCCCATCACGATGGGGGCACCACACATATGGGTCACGTCATGATCGGCAATCGCCTTATAGATTTCGCCCGCTTCAACCCGGCGCAGGCAAACATGGGTGCCGGCAAGGACCGAGATCGTCCACGTAAAGCACCAGCCATTGCAGTGGAACATGGGCAATGTCCACAAATAGACAGGATGGCGCGGCATTTGCCCGACCATGGCATTGCTTTGCGACAGCAGGTAGGCACCGCGATGGTGATAGACAACGCCCTTGGGGTTTCCTGTTGTGCCGGAGGTGTAGTTCAGGGCAATGGCGTCCCATTCATTGTCGGGCAGGGACCATTCAAAATTTTCATCGCCCGGTGCGATGAAGTCTTCATATTCAATTTCGCCAATCAGATCGCCGTCGCCGTCATATTCCGGGTCATTGATATCAATAACCAGCGGTTTGACTGTGGCGTGTTCCAGCGCCTCCTTTGCGACAGCTGATAGTTCCCGATCAACGATCAACACCTTGGCCTCGCCATGATCAAGGATGAAGCCGACCGCCGGGCCATCAAGACGTGTGTTGATGGCGTTGATGACCGCGCCGATCATCGGCACACCGTAATGGGCCTCGAGCATGGCGGGTATATTGGGGGCAAAAACAGCGACCGTATCGCCCTTTTTGATGCCGTGTTTGGCAAGCGCGCTGGCAAGCTTTCGACTGCGGGCGTAAAATTCACGATAGGTGCGTTTTAGCGGGCCATGCACAACGGCGATTGTGTCGGGATAGGTGCTGGCAGACCATTCAAGAAAACTTAGCGGTGACAGCGCTTGATAGTTCGCGGGATTTTTGTCGAGGTCAGTATCGTAAGGATGGCCGGTCACGGGTCGCATCTCCCAATCAGATGTTGCGGTGAGTTACTTGTTTGGCGCGCAAGATAGCCCCCTTTGCACGCTTAGAAAAGCCCTTCAACCCCCGACCAAAGTAGGCGTAGCCCAGCGGCGAACAGCAGAATATAGGCAATCCGGTAAAACGGCCTCTCAGGAACCAGTTTATGAAGCTTGATGCCAAGCCACATGCCCAAGGGGGCAAGCGGCAGCAAAACGCCCGCGGTCGCCAGTCTGCTAAGATCAAGGATTTCCGCGGCCCAAAAGGGGCCGAGCTTGATCAGGTTGAGCGCGGCGAAGAACCAAACGCTTGTCCCGACATAAAGCGTTTTGTCGAGCTTTAGGCCAAGCGCATAAACCTGATAGGGCGGGCCACCCGCATGGGCGACAAAGCTGGTGAACCCGGCGATAGCGCCCCAAAATGTCCCCATCCGCTTGCCCGGGCTGGTGCGTGCGGGGGAGTCGGCGCGATTGATCCAGTAGTTCAGCGCAAAAATAACAGCGATCAGCCCGACCATGATCCGCACGTGATTATCAGAGACTTGATCCGCCAATGCCCATGCCAGTCCCACGCCGATCACTGCGCCGGGCAATAGGGTCAGAACCGCTGCGCGATGCCATGTGTGGCGATAGGCATATAGCCCAACCCAATCCATCACAATCAGAATGGGCAGCATGACCGCTGCTGCTTCAAGGGGGGAGGTGGCAAGCGCCATAATCGGCACACCCAGCGCGCCCAACCCGCCAGCAAAGCCGCCCTTTGAAATGCCGGTCAACAAAATGGCGGGAATGGCGGCCAAATAGAAAACAGGATCGATGATCACCCCCAGGCCTGCAAAAAATGCTTCCATGAAGGGACCGCCGATTCTGTTTGTTTATCTTTTCAGCAGGTGATGAGTGGATTTACAGCCCGGTAGGCTCGTCATCATCTGCTTGCGGCGTTGGGCTTGCGCCAAACACGCTTTCAATTGTTTCGCCACCAGTGGGGGCAGACGGTGTCGCGGGCGCATCAAGCGGTGCGGCGGTTGTTTCTTCTTCGACCTCCAGCGGCTCCAAACCCTGCGCGCGGCGTTCGCGGGCCAGCTTGGCGGCGGCGCGTTCCTTGCGGCGGGCAGCTTTTTGCACTGCTTCGTCAAGGTCGGCCTGGCTGCAAAGCCCCAACTGCACCGGGTCAACAGGTTTCAGATTGTTGATGTTCCAGTGACTGCGGTCGCGAATGGATTGGATCGTCGGCTTGGTTGTGCCAACCAAACGGCCAACCTGTGCGTCCGCCAATTCGGCGTGATGGCGCAGCAGCCACAAAATGGCGTCCGGGCGGTCCTGCCGTTTTGATACGGGGGTATAACGCGGGCCTTTGCGCTTGATAGGCGGGGCAACGACTTTCGGCTCCAGCTTCACAAGCCGGGCGCTTTCATCTGTTTGGCAGCGTTCAATTTCTTCACGCTCAAGCTGGCCTGCCGCAACAGGGTCCAGACCGCGAATGCCAACGCCAACTTCACCATCGGCAATGCCTTTGATTTCAAGCGCGTGTAGGCCGCAAAAATCGGCAATCTGATCAAATGTCAGACTTGTATTATCGACCAGCCATACGGCGGTTGCCTTAGGCATCAATGGCTTGCTCATAACAGCTCCTATTCAACATCCTGTTGACCGGATTGGGTAAAGGGGTAGCGGCTGGCGACCCGGGTTTTGAAGGTCGCGCCGGTCAGGTTTACCGGTCTTTAGGGAATTCCCAGCCCTTATAGCGAAATTTGCCCGGTTTGCCTAGCCATCTATCTAATGTGTGACGGTAAGGACAATTTTGCCGATATGGGCCGAAGATTCCATTAGTTCATGGGCCTTTGCAGCATCCTCAAGCGGGAATGTCTTGAAGACCTGCGGTTTGATTTGGCCATCTGCCACCAGCGGCATGACATGGGCCGTTAATTGATCGGCAATGGCTTTTTTATCGGCAAGATCCCGTGCCCGCAGGGTGGAGCCTGTGATGGTCAGCCGTTTGAGCATAACAAGCATGAAATTCACTTCGGCGGTGGAGCCTTGCAAGAACGCGATAGAGACGAAGCGCCCCTCAACTGCCATGCATCCGATGGAACGGGGAATGTAATCACCCCCGACCATATCAAGCACGACGTCAACGCCCTTGCCGCCTGTTTCGGCCTTGATCGCCTCGACGAAATCGTCTGTTTTGTAATTCACAGCCTTGGCTGCGCCCAGTTTTTCACAGGCGGTGCATTTTTCGTCCGACCCGGCGGTCGTATAAACCGTGTGCCCCAAGGCGGTGGCCATCTGGATTGCGGTTGTGCCGATGCCGCTGGCGCCGCCATGCACCAACAGGCTTTCCCCTTCGGCAAGGCGGGCGCGGTCGAAAATATTGCTCCACACCGTGAAGAAAGTTTCAGGCAGGGCCGCCGCTTCTTCCATTGTCAGGCTACCGGGCACCATCAGGCAGGTTTCAACCGCCGCGCAGACATAGGCGGCATAACCGCCCCCTGCCACCAGCGCACATATTTTGTCGCCAATGGTGAAGTGGCTGACGCCATCGCCCAGCGCCACAATGGTCCCTGCAACTTCAAGTCCCGGATGGGTTGGCGCACCCGGCGGTGCCGGGTACAGCCCCATGCGTTGAAACACGTCGGGCCGGTTGATGCCTGCGGCCTCAACCTTGATCAGCACTTCGCCCGCCTTGGGGGTTGGCACAGCCATTGTCACGGGAACAAGGGCGTCTGGCCCGCCCGGTTCGGTGATGTCGATCGCGGTCATTGTGGTCGGTAACATGATGCTCATTCCTGTTTGCAATTCTTTGTTGTTCGATAGCATAGTGAATCGCATAGGACAAAAGGGGAGGGATATGCCGATGCGTGAGGATGATCCGGAGCGGGCGAAAAAAGCTGCCGCCATTATTGTGGGCGCGGACCTGTCAGCGATTTCGGTTGATGAGTTGGCGGAGCGTATTGGATTTCTGGAAAATGAAATCACCCGCATCAAGCAAGAGATTAAGGCGAAAAAGAGCGCCAAGTCAGCTGCCGATGCCGTGTTTGGAAATTAGAGATGAGTGATGCAACCTCAACAGAGGACGAAAAGCCGGGGCTGACGCCGGGGATGTTGTTCGTTCTGGCGATCATATTCATTGATACGGTCAGCTTTGGCATCATCATCCCCGTTATGCCTGACCTGCTGACGGATTTGACGGGGCAGCCGGTTGAAAAGGCAGCGGTTGAGGGGGGCATTTTGATGATTGCCTTTGCCCTGACGCTTTTTCTTTGTGCGCCATTGATCGGCGGTCTGTCTGACAGGTTTGGCAGGCGTCCATTGATGTTGGCATCAATGGCGGCCTTTACCATTGATTACATCATCATGGGCCTTGCCCAGTCATACGAGATGCTGTTGATCGGGCGTGTGGTTGCCGGGGTGGCCGGAGGTGTCTATGCAACGGCAAATGCCTATATCGCTGACATCAGCACGCATGAAAACCGTGCGCGCAATTTCGGTATCATTGGTGCTGCATGGGGCATTGGCTTTGTCACTGGCCCCGCGATTGGCGGCCTGTTGGGTGAGTTGGGGCCGCGCGTGCCGTTTTTTGTTGCGGCTGGATTTTGCGCGTTGAATTTCGTCTATGGATATTTTGTGGTTCCGGAAAGTCTGGCCCCAGAAAATCGGCGCCCATTCGATATCAAGCGCGCCAACCCTTTGGGCAGCCTATTGGCGCTAAAGCGCTTTCCCATGTTGTTGGGGCTGTTCGGTGTGATGGCCTTGTTTCAGGTCGGGCATGATGTGAACCCGACGATCTGGACCTATTACACAAAGTATAAGTTCGGTTGGGGGCCCGGTGAAATCGGCTGGTCGCTTGCCATTGTGGGCATCACAATTGCGGTTGTGCAAAGTATGCTGACCGGGCGGCTGGTGGCGCGGTTTGGTGAATACCGGACGGCGCAGATTGGCCTGACATTGGGCGCATGCGGGTTCTTGGCTGTTGCCTTCGCCCCCAGTAGTTTTTGGATGTATTGCGCGATCCCGCTTAGCGGTATGTTCGCGTTGGCCTCCCCAACCATTCGGGCGATCATGGCCAATCAGGTGGGCGAGGATCAGCAGGGCGAATTGTCTGGCGCGCTGTCATCCCTGTTTAGCTTGTCCATGCTTTTGACGCCGCTTGTCATGCCGGCCTTGTTTGAGTTCTTTACCAGTGCGGCAGCGCCTGTGCACTTTCCCGGGATCGGTCATTTCTCTGGCGCTATCTTATTCGTGCTGGCGTTGCTGGCCTTTATTGTGGCGGGCCGGGGCAAGAGTTTGAATGCCAGCGACGGCTGATATGGTTAACGCCCCAAATCTGTTTTAGTTATTTAGGGCGTGATGCATTTTTGGGCTTGCCGCGTCAAACTGCCGCCTCTATAGTGCGGCCATCCTGTAATTGGTTGATCAATCGAATTTGAATGAATCAGGCAAGTTTAACAGGATGGCTTCACGTCAAAGACCGCATTCGCGATCCTTAATCCTGGGGGGGAGGTTGGATCAGAATGCGGTCTTTTTTATTGGCGGATTTCCAGGCTCGGTCAGGCCGCTGATTGTTGCAGCTTTGGCTGACCGCCAATCGTGATCTCGCGCGGCTTTTGGCTTTCAGGAACCTCGCGGACAAGATCAATAACCAACAGGCCATTGACCAGATCAGCCCCGGTGACCTTCACATTGTCATCCAGTTGGAAGCGGCGTTCAAACGCGCGCTTGGCAATGCCGCGATGCAGGAACTGACGGTCCGGTGTGTTCGCCTGTTCACCTTGGGGTTGGTCTTTGGATTTAACGGTCAGAACGCCCTTTTCCAGCATGATCTCAAGCTCGTTTTCAGTGAAACCGGCAAGGGCAATGCTGATCTGATAGTCGTTCTCGCCCAGCCGCTCAATATTATAGGGCGGATAGGACGGCACCTGTTCAGACGCGCGCAGGGCGCTGTCGAACAGCTGATCGAAGCGATCAAAGCCTACAGATGTGCGGAAAAGCGGTGAAAAATCATAAGTCGAACGCATGGCATACCTCCTTGATGAGCGAATGCAGTTCATCGGAACCCCATCAGGGCATTCCGAATTTGGTTGAAGCGAGACCCGCTAGGCGGCGTCTCTACAATTGATGTAGGTGCGTATTGCGGGTGTTCAAGGGGGCGAGGGCTAAATCCGCCACAAAAAAACACCGCCCAAAACAAATTGGACGGTGCTTTTGAAAGCAAAATGTAAGGGCCGGATCAACCGATGCCGAAACCTTCGTATTTTTTCTTGAAGCGACCAACACGACCGGCTGTGTCCAGCAGACGCTGGTTGCCGCCCGTCCACGCCGGATGGGTGGTCGGATCAATGTCGAGCTTCATCGTGTCGCCTTCAGATCCCCATGTTGAGCGGGTCTGGTATGTTGTGCCATCGGTCATCTCTACATTGATGACGTGATAGTCGGGATGAATATCTTTTTTCATCGCCTTATCCTTTGGTTTTACCGTTTCGGAGGCATGGAGGCACCCTGCCGGGCACGTCCTGCAAAAATTCAAGAGCGCGCCTTATACAATCCCCCTATGAAGCTGGCAAGGGGGTCTGGTGAATGGGGCCCAAAATTGCTTGTGTCACGCGGTCGCGGGAATGGGGGCCTTTTGTCAGGCTTGGCGCGGCTTTCATAGTTGGTTACAACATGGTCAACATATTGCATTCAGAACAAGCCCGCATCGTTTAGGCGGGCGTGAAGGAAATCTTGTGGCCGATCAAGCCCCCACACCACCACCCGCCGGCAATGGCGAGGCGTTTGCCGCCGCGATTGAACGTGAAGCAGCGTCTCGCGAAAAGGCCAAATCCGTTCGGCCCTTGCGGCGGCTAGTGCCGTTTCTGAAGCCCTATACCGGATGGATCAGTTTGGCTTTGGTGGCGTTGGTGATGTCGTCCAGCGCCACTTTGGTGCTGCCGATGGCCCTGCGCCGGGTCATTGATGCGGGATTTTCTGCGGAAAATGCGGACTTTATCGGCAAGTATTTCCTGGCCTTTGTGGGCGTTGCCTTTGTTCTGGCGCTGGCGACGGCGGCGCGCTTTTTCATGGTGACACTGGTGGGGGAGCGTATCGTCGCTGACATCCGCAAGGCGGTTTATGAGCATCTGGTCTTCCTAAGCCCCAGCTTTTTTGAAAAAACCCGCACTGGGGAGGTTCTGTCGCGTCTGACGACAGATACCACGCTTGTCCAAACCGTTGTCGGGTCCGGCGTATCGGTGGCGTTGCGAAACTCGCTAACCCTGATCGGCGGCTTGATTCTGATGGTCTATACAAGCCCGAAATTGACAGGGTTTGTTTTACTGGCTGTGCCGTTGATTTTGGTGCCGATCATTATGATCGGGCGTTGGGTCAAGACGCTAAGCCGATTAAGTCAGGACCGGGTGGCCGACACATCAGCTATTGCGGGGGAAAGTCTGAATGCAATTCGGATCGTGCAGGCGTTTACTCAAGAAGCAGCCGACGCGGCGCGTTATGCCTTTGCGGTTGAAGATTCCTACAAGGCCGCGCGCTTGCGCATTATTGTGCGTGCGGCGCTGACTTTTATTTCGTTTTTCGTGATTCTGACTGCGATCATTTTTGTGCTGTGGCGTGGTGCCCAAGATGTGATTGCCGGGACCATGACAGGGGGCGAGTTGGCCCAGTTCATCCTTTATGCGGTATTGGTTGCAGGCTCCACCGGGATGTTGTCCGAAATTTGGGGTGAGCTTCAGCGCGCTGCAGGTGCTGCCGAACGTATGGTTGAGTTGCTTGAACAGCCGCGTGAAATCAAGGCACCTGAAAATCCCGCACCAATTCCCACGCCCATGACAGGTGCCATCCGGTTTGAAGGGGTCGGCTTTGCCTATCCCATGCGGCAGGAACAAACCGCGCTGGAGGAGTTTACGCTTGAGGTTAAGCAGGGTGAGACCGTTGCTCTTGTTGGCCCTAGCGGCGCAGGCAAAAGCACCGTTCTGCAATTATTGCTGCGGTTCTATGATCCCAGCACCGGGCGCATCGTCATTGATGGCGAGGATATGACCAGGTTTGACCCGGTTGAGCTGCGTGAACAGATTGCCTTCGTGCCGCAAGACACAATTGTGTTCGGTACATCGGCTGCGGAAAATATCCGTTATGGGCGGCCTGATGCGTCCGATCAGGATGTGCGCGATGCAGCGGTCCATGCCTTTGCCGACACGTTTATCGACGCTCTGCCCCAAGGGTATGACACCTATTTGGGGGACCGGGGTGCGGGCCTGTCCGGTGGCCAGCGTCAACGTATGGCTATCGCGCGTGCCTTGTTGAAAGACGCGCCGATATTATTGCTGGACGAGGCGACGTCAGCCCTTGATGCCGAAGCAGAATCAAAGGTGCAAAAGGCGCTTGAGGTTTTGATGGAGGGACGCACAACATTGGTAATCGCCCACCGGCTTGCCACCGTTCAAAAGGCTGATCGTATCATTGTCATGGATCAGGGGCGCGTCGTTGCCTCAGGCAAGCATGATGAATTAATGGCCGAAGACGGGCTTTATGCCCGGTTGGCCCGACTGCAATTTTCTGCGGACCATCTTGCGCAGGTGGACCGCGTGCCGCCCGCTGCCCAATAGGCCGCTTAAACATCGAATAGGATAGGGGAATTAAATGACCCGAGGTGTATTTGTCTTTATCAGTGTTGTCGTCCTCGGCTGCATTGGCGTTTTTGTTTACAACACCGTATTGGGGCTTGGCGTCACGAAGGAGCTGGCCTATCACGCTCCCGACCAATGCTATCGGGTCACTGGCAAGGACATGGCCGGGCCAGAGGATATCCAGATTGCCGGACCTTATGCTGTTATTTCAGCAGATGATCGTCGCGCGACCAGCGCCGCAGTAGCCGCAGGAGATGCCGTCAGCACAAAGTTTGGCGGTGTCTATGTGATGGATATGCGCCTGCCGCGCCCCGATGCCCTGCGGATGAGCCATGATGGACCAGAAGACTTCCACCCCCATGGTCTTAGTATTTGGAAACTGGATGACCGGAAATATCGTCTGTTCCTGATTAATCATCCTGTTGCCGGTGGCCATACGGTTGAATTGTTCGATTGGGATATGGGTCAGGGCCTTGTCCTGACCCATGTTGAGACGATCACTGATCCGCATATGTTGTCACCGAATGACCTGGTGGCAACCGGGCCGCGCAGCTTCTATTTCACCAATGACCGTGGGTCAGAAACAGATCTGGGGCGCACCCTGGAAAGCGTGATGCGCCTGTCCCGTTCACAGGTCGGTTATTATGATGGCACCAACGGACGCTTTGTCATTACTGATTTGAAGATGGCGAATGGCATTACGACATCGCATGACGGCACAGAACTATATGTTGCCGAACTGATGCGCGGCACGGTCAATTTCTATGACATTGATCAAGCGACGATGGATGTGACCTTGACCGATCAGGTTGCGCTCAATGCCGGTTTGGATAATTTGGACGTGGATGAGGACGGTAATATTTGGTCGGGTGCGCATGTGAAGTTGTTGGACTTCGTTACCTATGCTGGCGATGAAACCAAACTGGCCCCCAGCCACATCGTCAAACTAACGCTGAACAAAGACGGACCCGGCGGCAAGGTAGACGAAGTGTTATTGTCTGACGGTGCGGATATTTCCGCGTCCACAGTCGCTGCGAAGTTCGGCAATCGCATTGCCATCGGGTCGGTTATGGACTCGCACGCATTGATTTGTGAGTTGGATTAAGCGGCCGCCTGTTCCTATCACGTCTTGCCTCTTAAGGCGTGGTGATCTTAAACTCGATACGGCGGTTCCGCAGGTTTGCTTGCGGGCCGCGCCCATCTGCAATGGGCTGATATTGCCCAAACCCGGTGGCGGCCAGACGATGGCCAGGAACACCCTGACTTTCCAAAAACTTCACAACGGCCAGCGCACGGGCCTGTGACAGTTCCCAGTTTGAGGGGAATTGCACCGTGTTGATCGGCACCGCATCGGTATGGCCATCAACACGCATAATCCAGTTGATCGACGCAGGCGTCTTTTCGGAAATTTCCAACAATGCCAAGGCGATTTTCAGCAACTCAGCCTTGCCAGACGGGCCAAGGTCGGCGGACCCGCTGCTGAACAGGATTTCTGATTGGAAGACAAAGCGGTCGCCTTCAATGCGCACATCGCTGCGCCCCTGCAATGCCTGTTTCATCAGGCCGAAAAATTGTGAGCGGAAGCGGGCGAGTTCATCCACCTTTTGTGCCAAGGCGGCGTTAAGCCGTTTGCCCAAATTGGCGATACGTGCCTGTTGGCGGCGGTCTTTTTCTTCCGCCGCTTCCAATGCCTCTTGCAGCGATGCCAGCTGTTTGCGCAATTCCAACAATTGTGTGTTCAGTACGGCAAGCTGCGCTTGGGCTTCATCCGTCAGCTCTTCTTGATCGGCTAGCGCTGCCTTGGTTGTGGCAAGTGCGGCCTGTGCGTCTTCTTCCTTGGTGCGCAGGTCCATCAGGGCGGCTGACAGGCTGGCCACCCGGTCAGCAGCTTCGGCAGCCGCCTTCCGTTCTAATGCCAACAGGTCGGCAAGCTCTGCCATTTCGGCGCGCATGGCGTCCAGCGCCTTGTCACGTCCTGACAGTGCCTCGGACAAAAAGAATTGCGCCAGCATGAAGACTGATAGGAAGAAAATAACAACCAGCAGCAATGATGACAGCGCATCAACAAAGCCCGGCCAATGGTCGCCCGATTGGCGGCGTGAATGGCGCGCTCTGCCAAGGGCCATTGTGATCAGCCTTCTGAACGCCCGCCGGTCCCTGCGGCGGACTGGGTAGCTGTTTGGGCAGCAGTTTGGGCAATGGTGCGTGTCAACAATTTGATATCGGCGCGTATGTCGGCAACGGCGTCGTTGCGGCCCTGCGCATCCTGTTCGATCAAGCGGGCCAAATGCGAATCTATCGCGGCCAAATGGCGGCGGGACTGGTCGTCACCTGATTGATCAGCCATACCTGCGATTTGTTCGCCCAGTTTGCCCATCATGCGGTCAGCTTCGACACGGCGTTCTTCGCTGCGCGCCAAGGTACGTTGCAGGGCATCAAGGCTTTCTGCGGTTTGTTCAAGCAAAGCCGCTACATAGGCAGGGACAGACGCGCCCTCGGCATCACCTACTACGGTGCCGCCACCTGATGACAGGCGCGTGCGGGCGGCCAGCCAATCTTCCAATTCGTTATAAAAGCGGTTTTGTGCGCCACCAGCCTGCAGGTCGAGGAACCCCAGAACCAGGGAGCCTGCCAAACCGAACAAGGATGACGAAAAGGCGGTGCCCATACCATCAAGCGGTGCGGCTAACCCAGCCTTCAAATCTTCGAAAACGGTTGCAACATCGCCTGACCCAACTTGCAAGGTTGAGATCGTGTCCCCCACGGCACCAATGGTGCCTAAAAGGCCCCAGAACGTCCCCAGCAGGCCTAGAAAGATCAAAAGCCCTGACAGGTAGCGGGAAATGTCGCGTGCCTCATCCAGGCGGGCTGCAACGGAATCCAGGATGGACCGTGTTGACACGGCAGACAGATGCCCATGCAGGGCACCGGTGCGGCTGTCGCGCAGCATATGCGCCATCGGCGCCAGCAGGACCGGTTGAAGCTTAGTTGAGGCGTCAACCGCTTCAGCTTCGTCATTAGTGTAGGTTTCCATCCAGCGGACTTCGCGGCCCAGAATGGATACTTGCCGGAAAACATAAATCAGACCGGCAACAAAGGCCCCGGCGATAAGGCCGTTCAGTGCAGGATTGGCGGCAAATGCGTCAATGATCGGGCTGATCAGGGCGCCAATAACCAGCGCCACAAGGATCAGAAACAATACCATACGCAGAATAAAGCGCCGCGGTTTTGTCAGTGCGACAGAGGCAAGATCAGCATCGCTCATATCAGCCGTTCCTATGACTGGGCCCCATGCAAGGAAAGCCGGGACGATTGATCGGGCGGTTTATTGGCCGCCGATAATGACCTGATCATGTACCTGACCACTGCGCGTGGCCTCTGCCCCACGGGCGCGGATTTTGATCCGGTCAGCAGAAATGCCGTTCTGAATCATGAAGTTGCGGACGGCCATGGTGCGGTCCAGCGACCGCTTGCGTGCGACGCGGCTGTCGCCATCGGAAGCAAATCCAATGATTTCAAACTGGCTGTTCTGGGCACTGATTTGCTGCATAACGGGGGCAAGACTGGAGCGGTCACCACCGGTCAGGTCCTGTTCGCGTTCCTGGAACTTGATGATCAGCAGGGGCGGCAAACCTGTCGGGGTCTGGGATGCTTCGATCAACAATTCACGCGTAAGGCCGATCGTGCCACTTTTCGCGCTGACCCGACGGATCAAACCATCTGATGATTTGTGATAGGCGGACGGCGCTTCGCTTATCCGGCGGGGCAGGCCATCGCCTGTGGTTTCCAAAACGCGTTCTTGCTTTGCGGGAACCGGCGGTCGCCCATCGCGGGAATAGGCTGCAAGGCGGCGGGGCAATTCGCCCGAGGATGTGTCAACAGTTGTCCGGTCCAAATCAGGTGCCGGGGCTGCGCTATTGGTTGTCGGCATCGGACGTGCTTTTGCGCCGGCGCCAACCATCGTTGCCAATTGCTGACGATATTCACGTGTGCCTTGGGAATAGGGCAATTGGCCTGTGCGGCGCGCTTCATCAGTCATTTTGGGTGAGCCCAAAATCATGATGCGGTTATACCCTTCAGGGCCGCTGGGGGCCGGGAAATCTGCCATTGACGGTGCTGGGCTGTAGGTTGTTGTCGCCTGCACCGCAGGGGCAGGCGCTGCCATCGGTGTCGGTGCATAGCCATGTTGGGGCTGGGGCGCTGTGCCATAAGGGGCGGCAGCAGCAGGCCCGGTCTGGAAGGGGTAGCCCTGACCAGTTGCATAGGCCGCCGGATTGGTGGGTTGCTGGGCCGCCGGGGCCGCATCGTCCAACTGGTCCAAGGCACCATAGTTCACGATGACGCTTTGCGCCTGTGCCCCATAGCCTGAACCGATAAGAAGCGCGGTCGCGAAAGCCGCTTTGGAAATGAATGAAACCTTACGCGCTGTCATCATGTTGAAGTCCCCGCTAACCACAGCAATTTGTGTGCCCTTGAAATTACAAATCAAGAGCTATCATAGCTGCAATAGTTACGGGATCAACAAGACCAAAGCAAGGCATACCGCGCCTAAGTGACGTTTCTGCAACAATAGAAATGATGGTTTAGCGTTTTGCAATTCGCTGGCGCTTTAGGTCAGCGGCCCCACATTGCGCAGTGCGCGGATAAAGGGCGTGTGTATTTCAGCGCTGGCGGCAACGATGTCGCCCGTTTCCAACATGGTGTTGGAGCTTTCAAAATCGGTAACAAGCCCCCCCGCTTCGCGAACCAGCAATAGGCCCGCGGCGATGTCCCATTTTTCAAGACCACGTTCCCAAAAACCTTCATACCGGCCAGCCGCCACATAGGCGAGGTCCAGCGCAGCAGAGCCAAAGCGTCGAATACCGGCAACCTGCGGCATCAGTTCGGCCTGTTCCTTCAGATGATGGCCGTGGCCTGTGGCGCGGTTGGCACAAGGAATGCCGGTCGCAAATACAGACTCCAGCATCTTTTTACGGGCTGATACGCGCAAACGCCGATCATCCAAATAGGCACCCTTGCCTTTTTCTGCCCAGAAAAACTCATCTTTTACCGGGTCATAAATGCCCGCAGCGATGATTTTGCCTTCGCGTTCCAACCCGATGGAAATTGCAAAATGCGGGATGGAGTGCAGATAGTTCAAAGTGCCGTCCAAAGGATCGATAATCCAGCGAAATTCGTCGCTTTTGCCTTTGATCAGGCCGCGTTCTTCGACCAAAAAGCCGTAATCAGGGCGGGATTTGTGCAATTCCTCGATCAGGGTTTTTTCAGCCTTCAAATCCGCATTGGAGACAAAGTCCGCCGGCCCCTTGAGAGAGACTTGCAGATGCTCAACCTCGTTAAAGTCGCGGATCAGTCCGCGCCCGGCCTTGCGGGCGGCGTTGATCATGACATTGATGGTGGAGGAACGATGCGCCATCGAAAAGGATCCTGTAGATCGCGGGTTTAGTCCGCGCGTTTCAAATAAGTTGAATCTTCGGTGGCAATAACCACCTTTTCGCCGGTTTGAACGAATGGCGGCACCATAACGCGCAAGCCATTTTCCAGAATGGCGGGCTTGTACGATGCGGCGGCCGTCTGGCCCTTCACGGTCGGCTCAGTCTCGGTGATTTCCAGTGTCACCTGTTCGGGCAACTGAATGCCAATCGGCTCTTCCTCATGGGATTCAACGACGACCGTCATGCCGTCCTGCAAATAGGCGGCGCGATCACCCAGAAAATCGAGCGGGATTTCGATCTGCTCGTAACTTTCAAGGTCCATGAATGTGGCCATGCCATCTGCATCAAACAGATATTGATAATCTTTCTGCTCAAGGCGAACACGCTCAACATTTTCTGAAGCACGGAAGCGTTCGTTCAGCTTGCTGTTGTCGCGCAGGTTCTTCAACTCAACCTGAGCAAAGGCACCGCCCTTGCCGGGCTTTACTGACTGGATCTTAACTGCGACCCACAAACCGCCCTTGTGTTCAATCACATTGCCGGGGCGGATTTCATTGCCATTGATTCTCATGTCAATTGATCCATCAAACTTGGAAATCGGAAATTGGCGCGGACGCTAACAGCCCTAATCGGCCAAGTCCATGCGGCGATTATGCGGCCCCATGGTCTGTTATGCGCCCTCAAACACCTCGTCACAAATTTTGTTCAGCGCCTCGACGGCAGCTTTGGGCCCGTCTTGATGCGCCCAAACCCCTGATGAAACGGCCAGAAAATCTGCGCCAGCCTCAACAACGGGGCGGGCATTGTCGGGCGTGATGCCGCCAATGGCGACTTGCGGCACTTCCATTACGCTGGCCCACCAGCGCAGCAGCTCAAGCTCTGCCTTGGCTTTGGGGTCCTTTGTGGGTGTGTCAAAGAACGCGCCAAAGGCAACATAATCTGCGCCTTGTTCGCCTGCGGTCATGGCAAGGTGGCGGCTGTCATGGCAGGTCACGCCGATAATGGCATCCGGCCCCAGCAAGGTACGGGCTTCTTTATATGGTGTGTCTTCCTGCCCAACATGGGCACCGTCCGCATCGACAGCAGCGGCCAGGTCAGGGCGGTCATTGATCAAAACCGCAACATCATGGGCGTGGGCGATTGGCATTAATGCCTGCGCGGCGGCCTTGATGATGTCGTCGGGCTGGTCTTTCAGGCGGATTTGCAGGCAGGCGACATCGCCGCCAGACAGGGCCTGTTCCAACTGGGCCGGAAAATCGTCATCGATTTGCGGCGGGGTAATAAGATAAAGGCGGCAACGGAAATTATCCGCCACCGCCACTTCATCTTGTTTTTTAGCTGTGCGTGCCATTAGGCGGCAGCTTGACCGGCCTGCTCGGTTGCTTCTGACCATTCGCCAGCAGCGGCAAGGCCGTTCATGCGGGCGCGATGGGCAAAGGCAGCCTGTGCAGCGGCAACATTTTCAGTTTGACCCTGCCATGCTTTCAGGGCGGCTTGTTGCAGGGCGCGACCATATGAGAAAGTCAGCCCCCAAGGCAGATCATAGCCTGCATTCATGGCATTCAAATGGGCGGTGGCTTCTTCGTCTGACTGACCGCCGGACAGGAAGGCAATGCCTGCAACCGCGGAAGGTACGTGACGTTTCAGCGTGGCAACGGTACGTGCGGCCACTTCTTCAACGCCCGCGCGGGTCGGTGCATCTGTGCCTGAGATGACCATGTTCGGCTTAAGAACAGTGCCTTCAAGGTAGACGCGCTGGTTGTACAGTTCCTGATAAAGCTCAGACAGGGCCCAGCCGGTGACATCATCGCACACATCGATAGAATGGCTGCCATCCATGATCACTTCAGGTTCCACGATCGGCACAATGCCTGCTTCTTGACAAAGCGCAGCATAACGGGCCAGCGCGTGGGTGTTGGCGCGAATGCAGCTGTAGGAAGGGATACCATCTGCAATATTGATCACGGCGCGCCACTTGGCGAAGCCTGCGCCCAATTCACGGTATTCAGCCAAACGATCACGCAGGCCATCAAGACCTTCGGTCACTTGTTCGCCGGGGCAACCGGGAAGGTCCTTGGCACCGGCATCAACCTTGATGCCGGGAACTGCGCCTTTTGAGGCGATCAGGTCGCGCAGCGCGGTGCCATCGGCAGCGTTCTGGCGGATGGTTTCGTCAAACAGGATAACGCCTGAAATTGCCTCGTCGAAGCCATCGGCGCGGAACAGCATTTCGCGGTAATCGCGGCGGCTGTCTTCTGTTGATTCGGTGTTGATTTGATCGAACCGCTTTTTGATGGTGCCGGTGCTTTCATCGGCGGCCAAAATCCCCTTGCCGGGGGTCATCATCTGGGCGGCGATTTCTTCAAGCCGTGCCTTATCCATTTTATATCTCCTTCTTCGGAAAATTGTGTTTCGGCAGCATGTTATTTTTCAAGCGCTGCAACACCGGGCAGGGTTTTGCCTTCAAGCCACTCAAGGAAGGCACCACCTGCGGTCGAAACATAAGTAAAGTTTTCATAAACATTGCCGGCGTGATTTATCGCGGCCACCGTATCGCCGCCGCCAGCAATGGCTTTCAAGCGACCGGCCTTGGCCAGCATCCCTACATGGCGCAGGGTGATGGTTGTGGCGGTATCAAATGGGGGGGTTTCAAACGCGCCCAGCGGGCCATTCCAGACAACAGTCTTGGCCCCTTCAAAGCGAATGCCGAATTCAGCAACAGAACTGGTGCCCGCATCAAGGATCATCCCATCATCCGGGGTTTGATCCGCGGCAAGTGTCATGCTCTTCGTATTGGGGGCCAGTTCCTTGGCGACCACACCGTCAACGGGCAGCACAATTTCACAGCCCTTTGTGCCCGCTTCGTTCAGAATTTCCAGGGCAAGGCCCTTCAGGTCCGGCTCATGCAGGCTTTTGCCGACGGGCATACCGCGTGCGGCCAGGAATGTGTTGGCCATGGCACCACCGATCAACAGGTGGTCTACCTTGCCGACAAGGTTTTTCAGCAATTCGATTTTGCTTGAGACTTTGGCACCGCCGACAACGGCGACAACCGGGCGTTCAGGATTGCCAAGCGCGGCGTCCAGTGCCTCAAGCTCTTTTTGCATGGCGCGTCCAGCAACCGACGGCAACGTGCGGGCAATGCCCTCGGTTGAGCCATGGGCGCGATGCGCAGCAGAAAAGGCGTCATTGACATACAGGTCGCCATTGGCAGCCAGTGCCTTGGCAAATTCAGGATCATTGGTTTCTTCGCCGGCATGGAAGCGTGTGTTTTCCAGCACCAGCACGTCGCCGTCGTTCATGGCGTTTACGGCGGTGGCGGCGGTTTCACCAATGCAGTCGGCGGCAAAGCCGACAGGTTGGCCCAAAAGCTCGCCCAAGGCGGTGGCGACGGGGGCCAAGGACATGTCCGGGTTGGGCTGGCCTTTTGGACGCCCAAAATGACTGAGGGCAATGACTTTTGCGCCATTGCCCACCAGTTCTTTAATCGTCGGCAGCACACGGTCCAGACGTGTTGTGTCTGTGATCGCGCCGTCCTTCATGGGAACGTTTAGATCAAGCCGAACAAGCACCCGCTTGCCCGTAACATCGAGAGTATCAAGCGTATTATATCCGGCCATGATCAGTCCTATCTTCTATCGCTAAGGTGCGTGCCTTGTTGCGGTGGTTGCTTAAAGCGCGCACCCTATTGTGTGATGGTCGCTTATAGCGCGCACCTTATTGTGATGGCCGCTTACAGCGCGCCCATTGCAACGGCTGTGTCTGACATACGGTTGGAAAAACCCCATTCATTGTCATACCAGCTCAACACACGCACCAGACGGCCTTCGATCACCTGCGTCTGTGTCAGGTCGAAGGTTGAAGAATTCGGGTTGTGATTGAAGTCAACAGATACCAGCGGACCATCAGACACGCCAAGCACGCCCTTAAGCGGGCCATTGGCAGCGGCGGTGATCGCTTCGTTTACTTCTTCGATTGTGGTGTCACGACCGGCATCAAATACCAAGTCGATCATGGACACATTCGGGGTCGGTACGCGAACGGCTGTGCCGTCCAGCTTGCCCTGCAATTCAGGCAGCACAAGGCCAACCGCGCGGGCAGCACCGGTTGATGTGGGGATCATGGACAGAGCAGCGGCACGGCCACGGCGCAGGTCAGAATGCATCACATCAAGGCTGGGCTGATCGCCAGTATAGGCATGAACGGTGGTCATGAAGCCCCGTTCAATCCCGATCAGGTTGTTCAAAATTTGAGCAACAGGGGCCAAGCAGTTTGTTGTGCATGACGCGTTGGAAACAACCGTGTGGCTGGCTTCCAGCTGGTCATGGTTCACACCATAAACAACGGTCAGGTCTGCATTGGTGGCAGGTGCTGAAACCAGAACCTTTTTGGCACCGGCATTGATGTGGCCGCTGGCTTTTTCCTTGGATGTGAAAATGCCTGTGCATTCCATCACAATGTCTGCACCCAGATCGCCCCAAGGCAGATCGGCAGGATTACGTTCGGCAGCAACCTTGATCTTGCCTGATGACCAGCCATTGCGTGACAGCTCAATCGTGTCACCATCAACGGTGACATCACCGGGGAAGCCGCCGTGAACTGAATCATAGCGCAGCAGATGGGCATTGGTTTCAACCGGGCCCAGATCGTTGATGCCGACAACTTCAATATCGGTGCGGCCTGATTCAGCAATGGCGCGCAGTACGTTCCGGCCAATACGACCAAAACCATTAATCCCAACACGTACAGTCATGTGTTCTTTCCTTCCTACTCGGATGCCTTTTTAGAGGGGTTTTAAAGGCGGGCGCGGGCTTCTTTCACCACCCGCTCCACTGTGATGTCAAAATGTTTGTATAGATCACCGGCCGGGGCACTGGCGCCGAATGTGTCGATGCCAACAAATGCACCGTTCGAGCCCAAAATGCGTTCCCAGCCAAAGCTTATGCCGGCTTCAACCGCAACGCGGATGGTGCCGTCAGCGCCAAGCAATGCGGCTTTATCGGTGTCGTTCAGCAACTCCCAGCAAGGTAGGGAGACAACGCGGGTCGGCACGCCATCAGCTTCAAGCTGTTGGGCAGCGTCGACGGCCAATTGCAATTCTGTGCCTGTGCCAATCAATACGACTTTTGCGTCGCTGCTGGCTTCGCGAATGACATAACCACCCTTGGCGCACAGATTATCGTCTGTGTGCGTGGTGCGCAGTGCCGGAACACCCTGACGTGACAGGGCCAGAACTGACGGGCCATCCGTGCGCTTCAGCGCCACTTCCCAGCATTCGGCAGTTTCAACTGCGTCAGCGGGGCGGAATACGGCCACATTCGGCATGGCGCGCAGGCTGGCGACATGCTCAACCGGCTGATGGGTCGGGCCATCTTCGCCAAGCCCGATGGAATCATGGGTCATGACATAAACAACGCGCTGGCCCATCAGGGCGGACAGGCGGATAGACGGACGGCAATAGTCCGTAAAGACAAGGAATGTCCCGCCATAAGGGATCAGGCCCCCATGCAGGGCAATGCCGTTCATGGCAGCTGCCATGCCATGCTCACGCACGCCGTAATGGACATAGCGGCCAGTGAAATCGGTTGAGCTGACAATGCCCATATCACCTGATTTCGTGTTGTTGGAGCCGGTCAGGTCAGCTGAGCCACCAATTGTTTCAACAACAACCGGATTGATGACATCAAGCGCATTTTGGCTTGAGGCACGGGTTGCCAGCTTAGGCAGGTCTTCGGCCAACTGCTTTTTGTATGAATTGATGGTCTCGTCCAGGCCCGCAGGCAGATTACCTGCCTGTGTACGGTCCCAAAGGGCGCGGGCATCAGCGTCAAGGCCATCAAGGCGGGCTTCCCACGCCTTGCGGGATGCTTGTGAGCGGGCACCGGCGGCACGCCACTGATCCAGAACTGCGGTGGGCACTTCAAACGGACCATAAGGCCAGTCAAGCTGTGCGCGCGTGGCAGTGATTTCGTCATCGCCTAGGGGGGCACCATGGGTTGAGGATGTGCCCTGCTTGTTGGGAGAGCCATAGCCGATCACAGTTTTGCAGGCGATCAGTGTCGGCTGGTTCGTATTGGCCTTGGCGTCGCTGATGGCTTTCGACACAGCGGCAACATCATGGCCATCACAGGCAATAACCTGCCAGCCTGAGGCTGCAAAGCGGCCTAATTGGTCATCTGACACGGTCAGGTCGGTCGGGCCGTCAATTGAAATGCCGTTGTCATCAAACAGAACGATCAGCTTGTCCAATTTCATGTGGCCAGCCATAGAAATGGCTTCATGGCTGATGCCTTCCATCAGGCACCCATCGCCAGCCAGTGCATAGGTGTAATGGTCAACCACGTCATCGCCATAGCGCGCAGCCTGCAGCTTTTCTGCAAGGGCCATGCCGACAGCGGTGGCAATACCCTGACCCAGCGGGCCAGTCGTTGTTTCAATGCCGTTCGCTTCGCCATATTCGGGATGGCCAGCGGTTTTGGCACCTATCTGGCGGAAATTCTTGATCTGATCGAGGGTCATATCCTCATAGCCTGTCAGGTAAAGCAGGCTGTAAAGCAGCATGGAGCCATGACCGGCAGACAGAATGAAACGGTCACGATCGGGCCAGAACGGCGCGGTCGGATCATATTTCAAATGTTCGGAAAATAGCACCGCAGCAACATCTGCCATGCCCATCGGCATGCCCGGATGGCCAGAGTTCGCTTGTTGCACGGCATCCATGCTTAGGGCACGGATGGCATTGGCCATAGCGCGTAAATCGTAGTTCGTCGCAGCGGGGGACTGATCAGTCATATGCAGGTTCCGGTATGCAGAAGTCCCAGGACGTTGGTCCCGGCGGACTTCCCAAAAAAGTAACGGCAAAATTTGAGGGCAAAACCATAGAAGGCCACTTGCGCGGCGCAGAATGCCCCGCTTGGTTTATAAAGGCAATAGACAGAGGCGGTTCAGGGGCGATTCAGGGAAAAATGCGGCATTATTACGCCCGTCACGCTCTATAAAACATCGTCGATACGTTCTGGACGGGCGCGATCGGTTTTGACGCTTGACCTGATCGGTGGCGCGCTTATCGTGACGACTCAGTGGATATTGACGATCAACAGGGTAATTTTATGAGCGATACAGGCATTGAAGCGGTGCAGGAACGGCTGGGAACAGCCCTTTCTCGTCTTGAAAAAGCGTCAGAGGCAGCGATTGCCACCTTGGCGGCCGAACGTAAGAACGCGGCTGAACAGGCACAGAGCGCGCAAAAGGGTGATGCCGCCCTTGTTGAGGTAGAAGAGGCGTTGGCCGCAGCCGAGCTTGAAAATGAAGAGCTAACTAAGGAAAACAAGGCCCTAGCCACCCTTGTTGAGCAGGTGGAAAACCGCCTGAATGCGGCGATTGACGCGGTTGAGGCGGTTTTGGACGGTGCCGAAGAAAGCGCAGATGATGATGCCAATGACGACGGCAGTGACGCCGCCGATCAAGGCGAAGAAGAGGACCAGTCGGCCCTGTTCGAAGAATCGGCCTGATTGCAGTTAGGAACCCTACGCTATGGCGCAAGTGAATATTTCCATCAATGGTCGCAGTTTTCCCATGACATGCGAGCCGGGCGATGAAGGTAAGTTGAAAGACCTTGCCCGTTATGTGGATTCACACGTTGCTAACCATGTTCAAAATGTCGGGCAGGTGGGCGATGCGCGCCTGTTTTTGATGGCTGCGCTGACAATTGCAGCGGAATTGGGCGATGCAGTGGGCCAGTTGGAAGACATGCAGCATGGCCTTGCCATGGGCGAAGAGGCCGCCGCAGCCCTTGATGAAGCAGCGCGGCGCATCGACACGTTATCGCAGAAGGTTGAGGCAACAGCCTGACTTCCCCCTGCTTTTCCTGATAGAATAGCCTATATATTAAATAGTGTAGTGGTGCTGCGGCATGCGTTATGACCGCTATCATCCCGGGGACCATAACTATCCTTAGGGAGCTGTCCCTGCCTTGGTCCGTGGACCTTGGCATCACGGCGCCCACCTGACTTGTCAGGTTCCAGGGGTTGAAACTTTGGTCAGACGGTGTTCGTGGCCCACTATACTTTCTAATTCGTCACTCCTTTGCCGAAAGGGTTGTGGTGTCCGTATCCACCGACAAAGCCACACTCAGACAATCGATGAAGCAGGCGCGTGCCGCCCTGTCTGATGCGGCGCGGGCTGCGGCGGCGCAGGGGCTGCTTGATCATGTGGTTGCCTTACGCGAAATGATTAGTGGCAAATTGATCAATGATAGTGCTGGTGTCGTGGCAGGTTACGCCCCCCTTGGTGACGAGGTTGATCCGCACCCCCTTATGACGGCATTGCGGGACCACGGTGCGCAAACCGCCCTGCCGGTTATGACAGGCAAAGAACAACCGTTGATTTTTCGGGCATGGGATGGGCGCGCGCCCCTATTGGTTGGTGATTTCGGCGTGGGAGAGCCTGCAGCGACTGCCGCCACCGTCACGCCATCTGTTATATTAACGCCTTTGTTGGCCGCTGATCGGTTTGGTGGGCGGCTTGGCTATGGCGGCGGGTTTTATGACCGGACCATTGCGGACCTCAAGCAAGCAGGACGGCATGTGACGGTGATCGGTCTTGCGTATCGGGACCAATTGGTCGACAAGGTGCCCGCAGACGAATTGGACCAGCGGCTTGATGCCGTTCTGACCCCTGATGGGTTGATAGAAATAGGGTAACGCCATGCGTTTATTGTTTTTGGGTGATCTTGTTGGCCGCGCGGGCCGTCGTGCCGTGTCGGACCATTTGCCCGCTGTACAACAGGCCCTTAAACCTGATTTGACCATCGCCAATGTTGAAAACGCGGCCGCCGGGTTTGGGCTGACGCGCAAGATCATGACTGATCTGTTTGACAAGGGGGTCGATGTCCAGACATCCGGCAATCATATTTTTGATCAGCGCGAGATTATGGCCGTTATGGGCGAGGAGCGCCGTTTGCTGCGCCCGGCAACATTCCCCAAGGGCGCGCCGGGCTTCGGCCACGGGCTATATAAAACCGTACGGGGCAAGACGGTGCTGGTTATCAATTTGATGGGGCGGGTCTATATGGATGCGATGGGTGACCCCTTTGCCGTCGCGGATGAGATTTTGACCCAATACCGCATGGGCAACACGGTTGACGCGGTATTTGTTGATTTTCATGGCGAGGCGACGTCAGAAAAAATGGCGCTGGGGCATCATTTGGATGGCCGGGTCAGCTTTGTTGTTGGCACGCACACCCATGTGCCCACCGCCGATACGCAGATTTTGCCCGGCGGCACGGGACTGCAATGCGATGCGGGCATGTGCGGGGACTATAATTCCGTGATCGGGATGCAAAAGGACGAACCGGTGCGCCGCTTTCTGCAAAAAACCCCCGGCAAACGGTTCGAGCCTGCCAATGGCGACCCGACCCTGTGCGGTGTTTTTGTCGAAACAGATGACAAAACCGGCCACGCGATAAATGTCGCCCCGGTACGGCAGGGGGGTAGTTTGCTGCCCCAAATGCCTGATTTTTAAGTGTTCGGGTTGAATTTTCGGCAGTAAATGCCGTATGACAGCCCCTGATCTATTTTCTGACGATTTTTGACGAGCGGGTGCGTTATGGCAGGCCACAGTAAATTTAAGAACATTATGTATCGCAAGGGCGCGCAGGATGCCAAGCGGTCCAAGCTGTTTTCGAAGCTGTCCAAGGAAATCACCATCGCCGCAAAAATGGGCGACCCTGACCCTGATAAAAACCCGCGCTTGCGCCTTGCTGTGCAAACCGCGCGTGGTCAGTCCATGCCAAAGGACAATATCGAACGGGCGATTAAAAAGTCGCTTGGCGGTGATGCCGATAATTATGAAGACATCCGGTATGAAGGTTACGGCCCCGGCGGTGTCGCCATTATCGTTGAGGCGTTGACCGATAATAAGAACCGTTCCGCATCAGATATTCGTGCAGCCTTTTCAAAAAATGGCGGCAATATGGGCGAAACCGGTTCAGTTGCGTTCATGTTTGATCGCGTTGGCCAGATTGTCTACCCCGCCGACAAGGCAGATGCCGACACAATGTTCGAAGCTGCGTTGGAGGCAGGTGCCGACGAAGTTGAAAGCAGCGATGACGAGCATGAGCTGACATGCGAAGCTGGTGCCCTGCATGATGTGTTGAAAAGTCTTGAGACCCAGTTTGGCGAGCCGACCTCAGCCAAGCTGACATACAAGCCCAATGTGACCGCTGATGTTGGTGAAGATCAGGCCGCAACATTGATGAAATTGCTGGACGCGCTGGATGATAATGACGACGTACAGAACGTCTATGCCAACTTTGATATCTCGGACGAGATTATGGAAAAGTTGAGCGCCTGATTGATGAACACCATGGTGCGCATTGTGGGATTTGACCCCGGTCTACGGCGCACCGGGTGGGGCATTATTGAATCTGATGGCAATAAGTTAACCCATATCGCCAATGGCGTTGTGAAGTCGGATGCCCGCCTGTCGCTGGCTGAACGCTTGCTGGAATTGCGCAAGGGACTGGCTGCTGTCATCGAAGAATATCAGCCCGCCGAAGCAGCGGTTGAGCAAACCTTCGTCAATAAAGACCCGGCTGGGACGTTGAAGTTGGGGCAGGCGCGCGCGATTGCGCTTTTGGCTCCCGCTGAGGTTGGCTTACCCGTCGCCGAATATGCGCCCAATCAGGTCAAAAAGGCCGTTGTGGGCGCGGGACATGCCGACAAAAACCAGATCGGTCACATGATTTTGACATTGATGCCAGGGACCAAGGTTGCCAACCCGGATGCCGCCGATGCCTTGGCGATTGCCATCTGTCACGCCCATCATCGTGGTGGGGACCGGATGAGTGCCGCCATTGCCGCTGCTGAAGCAGGCGCACAGGCATGATTGCGCTGTTGACCGGCATTTTGGCCGCCCGCGCAGATGATCACTGCATTATTGACGTGAACGGGGTCGGCTATGCCACCTTTTGTTCTTCCCGCACGCTTGATCAATTGCCAATGGTGGGTGAGGCAGTGCGCCTTCACATCGACACGCATGTTCGCGAAGACCATATTCATCTTTATGGGTTTATGGCGGATGGGGAACGGCAATGGTTCCGCCTGTTGCAGTCCGTACAGGGCGTTGGCGCGCGCGTCGCGTTGGGCATTTTGGGTACATTGTCTGCTGATGAATTGGCGCAATCCATTGCCACACAGGACAAGGCGATGGTTGGCCGTGCCCAAGGTGTGGGGCCCAAATTGGCGCAGCGTCTTGTGACGGAATTAAAGGATAAGGTCCCCGCTGATCTAACGATTGCAATGGGATCGGGGGATGTGGATACGCCGCAAGGTGGTGGCAATGCCGATGCCCTCTCAGCCCTGACGAATTTGGGGTATAAGGAGGTTGAGGCTGCCCGCGCCATCGCCAAAGTGTCCGGTGATGCGGGCGACGATGTGGCGTCCCTGATCCGGCTTGCCCTTAAAGAACTTGCACCGAATCGTGGATAACAGGCTAAACTGATCTGATGAGTGTAGAGGCAGATCAAGAACGGCTGGTCAGCGCAGCGACCCACCCTGATGATGGGGGCGAGGCAATGTTGCGCCCACAGCGTTTGGCTGAATTTGTCGGCCAGAAGGCGGCGCGGGATAATCTTGCCGTTTTCATTGCTGCTGCCAAATCCCGCAATGATGCGCTTGATCATGTGTTGCTGCATGGCCCACCCGGTTTGGGCAAGACGACATTGGCGCAAATTGTGGCGCGCGAATTGGGGGTTGGGTTCAAATCCACATCTGGTCCCGTGATCGCCAAGGCAGGTGACTTGGCGGCGTTGCTGACTAATCTTGATCCGCATGATGTGTTGTTTATTGATGAAATTCATCGGTTAAACCCTGCGGTTGAAGAAATTTTGTACCCCGCGATGGAAGATTTTGAACTTGATTTGATGATCGGCGAGGGGCCTGCCGCCCGCTCCGTCAAAATCGACCTGCCGCCCTTTACCCTGATTGGGGCGACCACGCGGTCCGGTCTGTTGACGACGCCTTTGCGTGATCGGTTTGGCATTCCGGTGCGGTTGAACTTTTACGAAATTGATGAACTGGAATTTATCGTCAAGCGTGGGGCAGGGGTGCTTGGCGCTGTGATGACGGATGATGGCGCAGCGGAAGTTGCCTGCCGGGCACGCGGTACGCCGCGCGTTGCTGGGCGTTTGTTGCGCCGGGTGCGTGACTTTGCTGCCGTTGATGGTGTTGAGGAAATTGACGCCGCCGCGGCCGACCGGGCGCTGAAGCGACTGGATGTCGATCCGCTTGGGTTTGATCAGATGGACCATCGCTACATGCGCTGTATTGCAGTGGATTATAATGGCGGCCCGGTGGGTGCTGATACCATCGCTGCCGCCCTGTCAGAACCGCGCGACGCTATTGAAGATATTATTGAGCCCTATTTGATCCAGAAAGGCTTTGTGCAACGCACGCCCCGTGGTCGTGTGTTGGCCGAACGTGCCTTCAAACATTTGGGGCTGACGCCGCCGAAAGGCAGCGGCGGTGGGATGAGCCTGCCGTTAGAGGATGACCAGTCATGACCGGAAGTTTGGTTGGCGGTATTCATCATTTGCCTGTGCGTGTCTATTTTGAGGACACGGATTTAAGCGGCATTGTCTATCACGCCAATTATCTGCGATTTGCAGAACGGGGCCGGTCTGATTTTCTGCGCGCCATCGGCATTAATCACGCTGATTTGGCAGCGGCTGAGGAGCCGATCTTCTGGACTTTGCGTCGAATAACTGTGGATTATGCCAAACCCGCCCGGATTGATGATCTGCTTGAAGTCCGCACGGTTTGTGACAGTTTTACGGGCGCGCGCCTTGATATGGCGCAGGCCATTTGGCGTGGCGATGAGTGTTTGGTGCGCCTAAAGGTTGATGCGGCCTGCATTAACCCGGAAGGCAAGCCGCGCCGCATACCACAGGCAGCTTTGGCGGCGCTAAAGGCGCTGGGTGAGGGTGAGCAAGGCGCGCAGCTACTGGATTAGGTGGCGCTTTTGCCTGATTTCCGTCATGTTTGGCTGACAAAGTCATGATTGATTCGGACCATCACAAGGCAAGGTAAAGCGCATGGAACCAGAGCTTGTACAGACAACGCTAGGCGGGGGTGTGCCCGACTTCACAATTTTTGGCATGTTTGCTGCCGCCACTTTGGTGGTGAAGCTTGTGATGCTTTTGTTGTTGGGTGCCAGTGTTTGGTGCTGGGCCATTATCGTTGATAAATGGTTGCGCTATGGCCGGGTAAAACGGGCTGCGGAAAAGTTTGAAGAAACTTTTTGGTCGGGCAAACCGCTGGATGAACTTTACGATAAAATCGCTGACAAGCCTTCGCACCCGATGGAAGTATTGTTTGTGAACGCCATGCGTGAATGGAACCGTGCTTCAGGCCGTGGCGGAATGCGCCCGAACCTGCCAGAACGGATCCACAAGGTCATGCAGATCACGCTGATCCGCGAAATGACCGTGCTTGAACGGAACCTAAGCTTTCTTGCTACCGTCGGTTCAACCGCGCCGTTTGTTGGGTTGTTTGGCACGGTTTGGGGCATTATGGGTGCCTTTCAGGCCATTGCGCTTACCAAAAACACCACATTGGCTGTTGTCGCTCCGGGTATTGCAGAAGCATTGTTTGCCACGGCGTTGGGCCTGATTGCAGCGATCCCGGCTGTGATGGCCTATAACAAGTTTTCATCGGACATGAATCGCTACGCCACCCGGCTAGAAGGGTTTGCTGATGAGTTTGCCGGTATTCTGACCCGCCAGGTTGAGGAGCAGGACTGATGGGGGCAGGCCCGGTAAAACACCAAAGCTCATCAGGCGGCGGACGCCGGGGCCACGCGCCGATGTCCGAGATCAATGTGACGCCGATGGTGGATGTCATGCTGGTGCTGTTGATTGTGTTTATGGTGGCAGCCCCTTTGCTGACTGTTGGCGTGCCTGTTGATTTGCCCGAAACCAAGGCAGGCCCCGTGTCAGAGGAGGTGGAGCCGCTGACAATCTCGATCACCAAGGATGGCGCGCTCTATTTGCAGGATACCAAAATCACGCAAAAGGCGTTGATCCCCCGCGTGCAGGCGGTGCTGGGGCAAAAGCCCGATACGCGCATTTATGTGCGTGGGGACGAACAAGTGGATTACGGCAAGGTCATGGTCATTATGGGCCTGTTGAACGAGGCGGGCTTTACCCGCATTGCCCTGATCACTGATCAGGATCTTTAGGCGCAGCCAGAAGGAGCGTTGGCCTGATGCGGGCAGCTTTACTCGTTTCGATTGTATTGCACGTGGCGTTGATCGGCGTCACGCTTGCAAGCAATCCGTTCGACGAGAAAGAGCGGTTTGAGATCAAGCCCGCCATCCCGGTTGAACTGGTGAAGTTGGCTGACAAAACTGAAACCAAGCCCTCGCCGCCCAAGGAAAAGCCGAAGCCTGAACCGAAGAAGCCAGAGCCGAAGAAGCCAGAGCCGAAACCCAAGCCAAAGCCGATTGCCAAGCCGAAACCAAAGCCTGAGCCTGCGCCCCAACCTGCGCCCCAACCAGCGCCCAAGCCGAAACCTGCGGCCAAGCCCAAGCCAGAACCAAAGCCCGCACCAAAACCGAAGCCCAAGCCGAAGCCTGCGCCGACAAAACCGGCGGCACAGCCAAAGGAAGACCCCTTCAGCTTTGATGATATTGAGGCGCTGATCGACAAGTCCAAACCGAAGGACAAGCCAAAGCCGCAAGAACAGCAAATTGCGCAAGCGTCAGATCAAAAATCACGATTAGGCAGCGGGGAACGGCTGACCGTAAGTGAGATTGATGCCATTCGCCAACAATTCTACCAATGCTGGTCTGTGCCCGCTGGCGCGCGCGACGCTGATCAATTGCGCATTGTGTTGCGGATTATGTTGAACCGCGATGGCACATTGCAGCGTCAGCCCCAATTGATGAACGGTGCCCCTGCGGGAACGGACAGGGGATTTTTTCAGGTCGCTGTTGATAGCGCCGTGCGTGCGGTTCACAAATGCACCCCGCTGCGCCTGCCATCGGAAAAATATGAATCCTGGCGCGAGATTGAGTTGACGTTCGACCCATCTGAAATGTTGCAATGATGGGCGGGTATGACATTGTGTGGTCACATTCTGGTGGAAGATCTTGTGGCGATCGGGCAGACGGATTCGTGAGTTGGAGAAAATGGATGAAACGCAGGCAAGCTAAACAGTTCGGGGCAGGGGTTTTGGCGCTCATGCTTACCTGTGTGGGCATTGGTGCTGCGTTGTTGACCGCCGGCCCCGCTCACGCCGCGTTAAAAATTGATATCACGCGCGGCAATGTTGATCCCTTGCCCATTGCGCTGCCTGCCCTGAATGGGCGGACCAAAACCGATGCGCGGTTCGGTGCGGAAATCGCGTCAGTCATACAGGCGGATTTGCTGCGTTCGGGCCTATTCCGGATGGTGCCGCAATCCAGTTTTATTGAAGACCCCGGTGCAATCCGTGGCGCGCCGCGTTTTGGCGATTGGCGATTGGTTGACGCGCCTGCCTTGGTTACCGGGACGGCTGAAATGCAGGTTGATGGGCGCCTGAAGGTTGAGTTTCATTTGTGGGACACCTATGCAGAAAGTCAGGTTACTGGCGTTGCCTATGTGACCGAGCCCCAACATTGGCGGCGTATTGCCCATCTGATTTCCGATGCGATTTACGAACGTTTGACGGGCGAGCAAGGCTATTTTGATACGCGGGTCGTCTATATCGCTGAATCAGGCCCGAAAAACCGCCGTGTGAAGCGCTTGGCAATTATGGATCAGGATGGTGCCAATAACCGCTATCTGACCCACGGCCAGCATTTGGTGCTGACGCCGCGCTTTTCGCCCTCAACACAGGAAATCACCTATCTGTCCTATTACCGGAACCGCCCGCGGGTCTATATTTTCAATATCGAAACCGGGCAGCAGGAAATTTTGGGAGATTTCCCGGGGATGAGCTTTGCGCCGCGCTTCTCGCCCGACGGGAATAAGGTGATTATGTCCCTTTCCCGTGCGGGCAATACAGATATTTACACGATGGATTTGCGCAGTCGTCGCCTGTCGCGCCTGACCAGTCATGTGGGCATTGATACATCGCCGTCCTATGCGCCTGATGGGCAGCAGATTGTCTTCAATTCAGACCGTGGCGGTGCCCAGCAGCTTTATATCATGAATGCCAACGGCTCTGGCGTGCGGCGTATCAGTTTCGGTGATGGGCGTTATGCAACACCGGTTTGGTCGCCACGTGGCGATTTGATCGCGTTCACCAAGATGAAGGGTGGGAAATTCTTTATTGGTGTGATGCGCCCTGATGGCAGTGGCGAACGTCTGCTGACAGAAAGCTTTTTGGATGAAGGGCCAACATGGTCCCCCAATGGCCGCGTGCTGATGTTTTTCCGCCAGACCCCCGATTATCGCGGCGGGTCGGGCAAAACCTATCTCTATTCTGTTGACCTAACGGGTCATAATGAACGCCGGGTGCCGACCCCGGGTGAAGCGTCAGACCCTGCGTGGTCGCCGCTGATCAATCAACGGTAAGGTGATCTGTGGTTGTGTCACGATGGTGACATAGCTGTGGTGTAACCTTTGATGTCGCTATAGACGCTATATAGACATCGGGCGACGGGCCGGGTAATCTTGCCCCGAGGACGAAAATTCGTTGCGTAGCCAGTGGGTTTGCGCCATTTATTGTAGCAATGACGGGTGGGTGGCCCTGATTTGATTGGCCCTAAAGGGTGGTAATAGGAAGGAAATAGTCATGACCATGAGCGTGACCGGTGAATTTGAGCAGACCAAGTCGTCCCGACTAATGAAATTTGGACGCGCAAGCGTTATGGGGCTTACCTTGTTTGCTGTTGCTGCCTGCTCCTCCGATGATGCGATGGAAGACACTGCAACGACTGAAGTGCCGACCTATCAGCAACCGGAACAACCTAACACAGCGCCCAGCGGCAGTGTCGATCAAGGGTACCTTGATTATGACCCGCGTTCTGGCTATGTGCGCGATGAAACAACATCCGATCCTGCAACCGAAGCAACACAGCAGTCATTGGCGCGTGAAGCGGGCGACTTGATCTATTTTGCGCTTAACTCTCATGCTTTATCTGATGATACCCAGCGCACATTGCGCCGTCAGGCCTTGTGGTTGCGCCAGAACCCGCAAACAACTGTGACCATCGAAGGTCATTGTGACGAACGGGGCACCCGTGATTACAACCTTGCCCTTGGCGACCGTCGTGCCAATTCAGTGCGCGATTACCTTGTGTCATTGGGTGTGCAGGCAAACCGGATCGCTACCACATCTTATGGCAAGGAACGCCCCATTGCAGTTTGTTCCTCAGAAATTTGCTGGTCCAAGAATCGCCGCGCTATGACGGCTGTGAATGTGATGTTCTAGGCTGGCAATTTTAAGCCAAGCTTGACAGTGGTCACTTGCAGATTAACTGCACAACCGGATAAACCAAATGGGGTGCGCCATAAGCGTGCCCCATTTTTGTGCGGTTTAAGAAACTGAACTATATTTTGTTGCGTTGCTAGGAGCAAAGCCCATGCCTGCGTTCAAGTCAGTCCCTATGCTGTCGAAACATAAGTCTGTCCGCCGTTTTTCCCGCCTGTCGGTTGGCGTTTTGACTGCGTTGATGATTTCCGGCGGCGCGGCAGCACAACAGGGCAGCTTTGAAGATCCATTCTATGGGTCGGGTGGGCAACAGGCGCAGCAAACCTATCAACCCACAGCTTCAGGGCAGGTGAATGCGCGGGCCGATGCCCAAACAGGCATGTCGGCTGACATGGCAGCACGATTGCAGCTTATGGAAGACCGCCTATATCGGTTGGAACGTGATGTTGAAGGGTTGGTTCGTTTGGGCGGCGCAGGTGCCGGTGGACGGGGCCAAGGCGGTGGCCTGCAAGGCGATGCGGCGGCATCGATTAGCTTGCGGTTATCAGCTCTTGAAAGCGAAATTGCGGGTGTTACGGGTTTGATTGAAGAAATGCGTCATCAGTTGATGGTGGCGCGTGAGACCAATCGCAAATCGCGTGAAGATTTTGAATATCGCCTCCGCGCGCTGGAGGCACGGGCAGGTGGTGGCGGCGGTGCTGTGATCGGCACGGGAACCGGGACTGGAACTGGAACAGGTGCAGGCAATGCGGGACAGCCAGCGCAGCCCGGTGGCGGGCCGGAACAATTGCCGCCGGATGATCTGTTCGGCAGCCCGATCCCTGGTGGTGGTCGCGACATGATCGCCGATAATGGCCAACCCACCGGTGGTGCCGTACCGGTGCTGGAGCCAAAGCCACTATATCAAAAATCCATGCAACAATTGGCGCAGCGTGATTACGCCAATGCCGAGGCGTCGCTGACCGCGTTCATTGAACGGTATCCTGATCATGCATTAACGCCCAACGCACAATATTGGCTGGGTGAAAGCCATTACGCGCGCAATGATTATAAAAAGGCAGCAGCGGCGTTCCTTGCCGGGGTGCGCAACTATCCCAGCAGCAACAAGGCGCCTGATTCCATGCTGAAACTTGCCATGTCACTGAACCAACTGGGTTTGAACACCCAGGCCTGCGGGACATTGGCTGAATTGAAGGTGCGCCACAAAAATCTATCGGCCAAAATTGCCGCGCGCGTTGCCCGTGAAGAACAGGCAATGCAGTGCCAGTAAAGTACTGACACGGGGCGGGTGATGGGACACGCGCCACTGCATAATTATTTCGCCGCGCAGCTTGAAGGGCTGGCAAGGCAGGGCGTGTTGACGCCCGGTGCCCCGCTGGCAATTGCGGTATCCGGCGGGCCTGATTCAATGGCGTTGGCGCAGCTTTGTCTTGATTGCGCAGCCAGCCAGCATCCACTCCATATTTTGACGGTTGATCATGGCTTGCGCCCTGAGTCTGCTGACGAGGCGGCACAGGTTTGTGCATGGGCACAGACGCAAGGTGGTGTTACGGCCCATCAGCTACACTGGCAAAAGGATGAGGAGGCGGGCGGCAATGTGCAGGAACAGGCGCGTCTTGGCCGCTATGCATTGATGGCGCAATGGTGTGTCGACAATGATGTCGATTTGCTGCTGACCGCCCACCATCAGGATGATCAGGCTGAAACGGTTCTGATGCGCCTTGGCCGTGGGTCTGGTGTTGATGGGCTAAGTGCAATGCGTGGACGCCAGCAATTGCAAACCGCTGCGGGCAGTCAGGTGACGCTGCTGCGCCCCTTGTTGGGGGTGCCGAAACAGGCATTGGTGCAGTTCGCCAACAGCAGAAAACTGCCCACCGTCAACGACCCATCCAATCACGCGCAGAAATATGCACGCTCCCGCCATCGGGCATTCCTGTCCAGTGAGGAAGCTGAGGGGTTGGGCTTGTCTGTGCAGCGCCTGACGCAAACTGCCCGAACGATGCAGCGCGCTGCCGATGCGCTGGATGCGGCTACTGATAAGCTGGCCACGCAATCGATTACGGCGATGCCCCTTGGCTATTTGAAGGTGCAGCTTGCGCCCTTGTTTGCTGAGGAAGAGGAATTGCGACTTCGTCTGATGCGGTTGGTGATTGGGGCATTCAACCCCGGTACTTTTCCAATTGAGGAAGAGCAGTTGTTGCGTCTGTGGCAATGGGTGATTGGGCGCGGGATTGCCGGGCAGGGTGCAGATGCGCCGCGTTATACAATCCGTGGCTTGTTGCTTGAAAAGGCAGGGGCAACTGACGATCCAAGCCTTTTTGTGATGCGAGAGCCGCGCGCCATTGCGCAACCTTTGCGGCTTTGCGATGCGCCTTGTGTGTGGGATGGACGTTTTGCGCTGACAGGTGATGAAGGCGGCGGGGGCAATGATCTGTGGTGTTTGCCAGTGGCGGCGCTGGGTATCAACAAGGTGCGTGATGAACTGACGGGTGCGGCTGCGGCGCAATTTGCTGCTGCACCGCCGATGGCGCGCGGCACCGTGCCTGCACTTGCCACAATTGGCGACGATGGTGAGGCCCGCATGGTCGGTCTATTGACGGATAAAGGCGGGTTCAGACCCTTTTTGCAGGCCAAAACCCCCTTGATTCTGCCTGAATCACAGAAATTTGAAGGTGAATCGCCGAAATAGCAGGCTAAAACGTCCCGAATCGGCCGCATGACCTTCCTTTCATCTTGTATTTATGGTGAATAGACCCATCTAAACTAAAAGGGCTATGGTCAAACAACTCATCCCCATAAGATAGATATGGGACGGGGCGCGACGCACAGAATGTGGGTGGCGTTTGACACTGACGTAAGGACAAACCGTGGTAAATTTGCGGAATTTGGCAGTATGGGGGATCATCATCGCGATGGTGTTGATCCTTGTTAATCTGTGGCAGGGTAATCAGGATCGGGCAGGGGCGAACGAAATCGCCTATTCCGAGTTTATCCAGCAGGTCGAATCACAAGATGTGCAATCCGTTCGTATTATGGACGAGATTATTGTCGGGGAATATCGCACCGGTGGTCAGTTTACCACTGTGGCGCCGAATGACCCGGGGCTAGTCCAGCAGCTGATGAGCAATAATGTTGCTGTGAAGGCTGAGGCACGTGAAAGCGGCCCCTCATTCTTTGGCATATTGCTGTCATGGTTCCCGATGTTGCTGCTGATCGGTGTGTGGATATTCTTCATGCGCCAGATGCAGGGCGGCGGCAAGGGTGCCATGGGCTTTGGCAAATCAAAGGCTAAACTTTTGACTGAACGTCACGGTCGCGTCACGTTTGATGATGTCGCTGGTATCGACGAAGCAAAAGAAGAGCTTGAAGAAATTGTCGGCTTCTTGCGTGATCCGCAGAAATTCCAGCGCCTTGGCGGCCGCATTCCCAAGGGCGCGCTGCTTGTTGGCCCTCCCGGTACCGGTAAAACCTTGCTGGCGCGTGCCATTGCAGGTGAAGCCAATGTGCCGTTCTTTACGATTTCAGGGTCTGACTTTGTTGAAATGTTTGTCGGTGTCGGCGCCAGCCGTGTCCGTGACATGTTCGAACAGGCCAAGAAGAATGCCCCTTGCATCATTTTTATCGATGAAATTGACGCTGTAGGTCGCCATCGTGGTGCCGGCCTTGGCGGCGGTAATGATGAGCGCGAGCAAACCTTGAACCAGTTGCTGGTTGAGATGGATGGGTTTGAGGCGAATGACGGCGTGATCCTGATCGCTGCCACCAACCGCCCTGATGTGCTTGATCCCGCGCTGCTGCGTCCGGGCCGCTTTGACCGTCAGGTTGTTGTGCCCAATCCGGATATTATGGGTCGCGAAAAAATCCTGAAAGTGCACATGCAAAAGGTGCCCTTGGCCCCTGATGTTGATGCGCATGTTGTGGCGCGCGGCACCCCCGGCTTTTCTGGTGCCGATCTCGCCAATTTGGTGAACGAGGCTGCCTTGCTGGCTGCCCGTGTCGGCAAGCGTCTGGTGACGATGGCTGACTTTGAAGCTGCAAAGGACAAGGTCATGATGGGCGCAGAGCGTCGGTCCATGGTCATGTCAGAAGAAGAGAAAAAGCTAACCGCTTATCATGAGGCAGGTCACGCGCTTGTCGCCCTGCATGAGCCGTTTTCTGATCCCATTCACAAGGCAACCATCATCCCGCGTGGGCGTGCGTTGGGTATGGTGATGCGCCTGCCTGAACGTGATCAGCTTTCTGTGACACGCGGCAAGATGTTAAGTGATATTGCCGTCGCCATGGGTGGCCGTATTGCCGAAGAGCTGATTTTTGGCCACGAAAAAGTCACATCAGGTGCCAGCTCTGACATTGATATGGCGACCAAAATGGCCCGTGCCATGGTCACGCAATATGGCATGTCCGATGAGCTTGGGCCCCTTGCCTATGGCGAGAACGAGCAGGAAGTCTTCCTTGGCCATTCGGTTGCGAAGCAACAGAATGTGTCCGAAGAAACCGCGCGCAAGATTGATTCAGAAATCCGCAAGATTGTTGAAGGTGCCTATGCGCGCGCTGAAACAATCCTGAAAACTGATGAAGCATCGTTGCACACGCTTGCCAAAGGCTTGCTGGAATATGAAACCCTGTCAGGTGACGACATTAACGCCCTGATGAAGGGGGAGCCTGTGCATCGTGACAACCATGATGGTGGGTCTGATCAGGGCACGCCTGTTGTAACGGTACCGAAGGCTGGTCGTCGCCCCCTTGGCGGGAATGAGCCTGAGCCCCAACCGGGCGCCTAATCGATCGGTAACACGTGACCGACACTGTTTATTTAGAACCGATTAATCTGACACGCGGCGTGGAGGCAACTGCCCTCTGCGCCGCTGGTCTTTGTGCGTGGCTTGCCGGTGGGCCGGTTGCCTTTGCGGCGGTACGTGTTTGGCAACGCCAGAATAATGGCGGGGCCACAACGCAAGTTTTATCCTTTGCCCAAGCACGGCAGCGTTACCCGGATCAGGTTGCCGCGCTGTGTGCCGCGCCCGCCATGCCCAATGGGTTGGCGTCTGATCACTGTCATGTGATGGGCATATTGAATGTCACCCCTGACAGTTTTTCGGACGGCGGGCAATTCAATGATCATGCTGATGCTGTCAGTTGGGCGAAGGCAATGGCGGCGCGGGGGGCGTCGGTGATTGATATTGGTGGGGAGTCCACCCGCCCCGGCGCAGCCCCTGTATCGATTGAAGAAGAATTGGCCCGGACCATACCTGTCATTCAGGCCTTGCGTGCAGACGGATTTGCTGGCGTGATTAGTTTGGACACACGCAACGCGGCGGTTATGGCGGCAGGGTTGGATGCGGGGGCCGATATCATCAATGATGTATCGGCGCTGGGGCACGACCCGGCGGCATTGCCTCTGCTGGCGGCCCATGACTGCCCCATTGTGCTGATGCACACCCAAGGCACGCCGCAGACCATGCAGAATGACCCGACATATGATGTGGCCTTGTTGGATGTTTATGACGCGCTGGCGCAATCGGTTGCGCGCGCCATATCTGCCGGGATTGATAAGGGCCGCCTGATCCTTGATCCGGGCATTGGCTTTGGCAAGACATTGGACCACAATTTACAATTGATGCGTGGGCTGGGCCTGTTTCACGGGATTGGCTGTTCGTTATTGTTGGGGGCATCGCGCAAACGCTTCATCGCCGGTGTTGACCCCGCTGCTGCGGATGCTGATGACCGGCTGGGCGGCTCCCTCGCCGCGGTTGGTGCCGCGTGGCAAATGGGTGTGCAAATGGTTCGTGTTCACGATGTGTCACAATCCGTGCAGTGGCTTGCGGTTGCCAGTGCCATCAGTGATGGACTATCGTCCGACTGAATCGCGACCAAGTTAGAAGGGCCTGTCACCTATGGCACGGAATTATTTCGGCACTGACGGTATACGTGGGCGGGCCAATGCTGAGCCTATGACCCCTGAAATTGCCATGCAAGTCGGCCTTGCCGCAGGGCATTATTTCAAACGTGGGGACCATCGTCATCGGGTGGTCATCGGCAAGGACACGCGCCTGTCAGGTTATATGATTGAACCGGCATTAACGGCGGGCTTTGCCTCTATGGGAATGGATGTGATGCTGTTCGGGCCGTTGCCAACCCCGGCGGTGGCGCAATTGACCCGTTCGATGCGCGCTGATTTAGGCGTGATGATTTCAGCGTCCCACAATGCGTTCCATGATAATGGCATCAAGCTGTTTGGCCCCGATGGGTTCAAACTGCCCGATGAGGTTGAAGAAAAGCTGGAAGCATTGATGGAGGCGGGCCTACCCGAAGAATTGCGCGCCGATGGTGTGGATTTGGGCCGCGTGCAGCGTTTGGATGACGCCACGGGCCGGTATATGGAACACGCTAAGGCGACATTGCAAAAGGGGATGCGCCTTGATGGGTTGAAGATCGTGATCGATTGCGCCCACGGGGCTGCCTATAAGGTGGCGCCCACTGTGTTGTGGGAATTGGGTGCAGAAGTGATCCCAATCGGTGTCAGTCCCAACGGTGTGAACATTAATGATGGCTGCGGCTCCACCGCGACAGAGCTGATGTGCCAAACCGTTGTGGGACAGGAGGCTGACATCGGTATCGCGCTGGATGGTGATGCCGACCGTGTGCTGATTTCGGATGAAAATGGCCGCCTGATCGATGGTGACCAATTGATGGCGCTGATTGCCGGTAGCTGGGCTGAAGCTGGATTGCTGAAAGGCGGGTTGGTGGCAACCATCATGTCTAATCTGGGGTTGGAACGGTATCTTGAAGACCGTGGCATCGCCATGCAGCGCACACAGGTTGGCGACCGCTATGTGGTAGAAGCCATGCGCGCCAAGGGATGGAATGTTGGTGGTGAACAATCCGGCCATCTTGTTCTGTCTGACTACGCGACAACGGGCGATGGCTTGGTTGCGGCCTTGCAGGTGTTGACGGCGGTCGTCGGCGCGCGGTTAACAAACCCCAACGCTCGCGTGTCTGAGGTATGCCACCTGTTCGACCCCTATCCGCAATTGCTAAAAAATGTGCGGTTCAAAACCCCGGTTGATCTTGATGATGCTGCCATCGTCGATGCGGTCAAGCAGGCCGAAGCTGCCTTTGGTACCAAGGGCCGCGTCGTGCTACGCAAGTCAGGGACAGAACCTTTGGTGCGCGTGATGGCCGAAGGGGAAGATCAGGCATTGGTGGAAAAGGCGGTGGATGATATCGCCGCCATCGTTGCCGCGCAGGGCGGTGTCACTGCCTGATGGTGACCACGCCGCGCATCTTGATTATTGCCGGGTCCGACCCGTCTGGCGGTGCCGGGCTGCAGGCTGATTTGAAGACCGCCACCCGGCTAGGCTGTTACGCGGGAACCGCGGTTACCAGCCTGACGGTGCAAAACACAAAAGGCGTTCAGGCGGTGGAGCCTGTGTCCCCGCAATTGATCACGGCGCAGATTAAGGCAGTGCTGTCTGACATCGGGGCTGATGCGATCAAGATCGGCTTGCTGCCTTCGCAAGATGTGATCAAGGCTGTGTTTGAGACTTTGACAGATCTGGCACCCGACCTGCCGCGTGTTGTTGACCCTGTGTTAGTGGCAACAAGCGGCGGTCATTTGACCGTACAGGACACACGTGCGGCGATGCTTGATTACGGGGTTGGCGGGTCGATTCTGACACCTAATTTTGATGAAGCGGCGGCGTTGACCGATATATTGGTGCAGTCTCGTGCCACGATGGAACAGGCGGGGGATCGTCTGATCCGCCGCGGGGCCGATGCGGTGATTGTTACTGGCGGTCACAGCAGTGGTGACGACTGCCTTGATTTGTTGGTCACCGGTTTGGGTGCCCATGAAATCAAATCAAAGCGTGTGCCGACCAAGAATGATCACGGCACGGGCTGTACCTATTCCACTGCGCTGGCTTGTTTCTTGGCAAAGGGGCACGGCCTAGCTGACGCGGCACGGCGCGCCAAACTGGTTGTGCTGGCGGGGCTGCGTGCAGACCCGGACCTTGGGGCAGGGCGTGGCCCCCTTGGGCATCATGTGATGGATTTATCTGCGCTGAATGACTAGCGGGTCTTTTGGCCAGACTGGCTGATCGTCAATCCTGCAATCACCAGCGCAAAGGCTATCAGGCTGTCTGGGTTCAAAGGTTCGTTCAACAGAACAACACCACCAATAACCGCAACGACGGGCACCAAATAATTCGTTTGGCTGAAAAAGCTGGGGCCTGCCTGCCCAACGACCTTGAAATAAATCAGTGTCGCCGCCAACGTCGCGGCAAAGGCCATATAGGCGGCGGCCCACCATGCATCAGCTGAAATGGTCAGGGTAAATGGGTCGTCCACGATCATCGCCAAGGGCAGCGTCACCAGCGACCCCAGTGTCAAGGTGACGGCCGATGTGATGATGGGGGACACATGCCCCAACTTGCGCGAAGCAATGGCACTGATCGCATAACAGGCAGAGCCGCTGACGATGATTAGCTGGCTCAACAACTGGTTGGTGTCCCCACCAAGGGCCAGCAATGCCTCGGGGCCGATCAGGACAACAACACCGCAAAACCCCAGGATGAAGCCCGTTACCTTGCGCGGGGTCAATCGTTCATTCACAAAAAAATGTGCCAGTACGATTGTGATCAGCGGCATGACCGCGTTCAAAATTCCCGTTGTGCCTGCAGGCACTTCTTTTTGGCCAAGGGGAAACAGGATAAAGGGCAGGGCTGTGCCGATTGTGCCGACGAAAATCATGTAAAGCCAGCTGCTCAGGTCACGCGGCAGCCGGATTTTGCGGATCAGGATATACAGGAACAATATGCCCCCCGCCGCGCCCATGCGCCCGGTCGCAAATGTCAGGGGCGGAATGTCCTTCACACCGACCGAGATCATGGGGAAGCTCATCCCCCATAAAAGCGCGAGGGTCAGCACCATGCCCCAATCCATCAATGTCGGTTTATGTGCGGTCATTCACCTGTCCCCAAAGTCTGACAATGGTGTGCGGGCGGTTGGAAGGTTTGTCAATCATGAGTGTGGGCGTCGGGCGCGACTATCTGCCAAGGGCGATGAGCAAAAAGCCCGATTGACAAGCAGCGGTGCATATTTAAAGTCCGCTGCGGGTCGTGTCCTCCCACCTGGGCACCTACATTATGAAGAGGTCTGTTATGACCAATATCGCGGAACCAGCGCTGCGTCCGCAGCGGCCTGAGTTTTCTTCCGGTCCGTGCGCGAAGCGCCCCGGCTGGACCCTTCAATCCCTTCAAGATGCAGCATTGGGCCGGTCTCACCGCGCCAAGATCGGCAAGGCCAAATTGGCCGCGGCGATTGACCAAACCCGTGCAATTCTGGGGATCCCCGCAGATTACAAGATCGGTATTGTACCTGCATCCGACACCGGTGCGGTTGAAATGGCGTTGTGGTCCCTATTGGGTGCACGCGGCGTTGACATGCTGGCATGGGAAAGCTTTGGCTCAGGCTGGGTGACCGATGTGGTCAAGCAGTTGAAGCTGGATGATGTCCGCAAGATTGAGGCCGGTTATGGCGAGCTGCCGAACCTTGCCGACGTTGACACCAAAAATCGCGATGTGGTCTTTACATGGAACGGCACGACCTCTGGTGTGCGGGTGCCGAATGGTGACTGGATTGATGCGGATCGTGAGGGGCTGACCATTTGTGATGCCACATCCGCAGCCTTTGCGATGGACCTTGATTGGGACAAGCTGGATGTCGTGACATTCTCATGGCAGAAAGTCATGGGCGGTGAAGCGGCCCACGGCATGTTGATCCTAAGCCCCCGTGCTGTTGAACGGCTTGAAACATTCACGCCCGATCGTCCCCTGCCGAAAATTTTCCGCCTGACCAAGGGTGGTAAATTGATCGAAGGTATTTTCAAGGGCGAAACCATCAACACGCCGTCTATGCTGGCTGTTGAAGATTATCTCGATGCATTGGGCTGGGCCGCAGACCTTGGTGGTCTAAACGCACTTCAGGCCCGTGCAGATGCCAATTTGGCTGTTTTGGCAGATTGGGTTGCCGGCTCCGACTGGGCCGCATTCCTGTGCGCTGATGAAGCAACACGCTCTAACACCTCGGTCTGTTTGAAAATTGCAGACCCTTGGTTCGCGGCGCTTGATGCTGATGGGCAGACCGCTGTTCAAAAAGCCATGGTCAAACTGCTTGAAGACAAGGATGTCGCCTATGACATTGGCGCCTATCGCGATGCCCCTGCGGGTCTGCGGATCTGGTGCGGTGCCACGGTTGAGGTTGAAGACCTTGCCGCGCTGACCCCTTGGCTTGATTGGGCCTATGCCTCCGTCAAAGCTGACCAAGCTTAAGTATTTTTACGAGATATTTTTAAGGGGAGTGTTCCCATGCCTAAAGTTCTGATTTCCGATAAGATGAGCCCGCGTGCAGCAGAGATTTTTGCCGAACGTGGCGTTGAAGTGGATGTGAAGCCCGGCCTGTCAAAGGACGAGTTGATTGAGATTATTGGCGACTATGACGGCCTTGCCGTGCGGTCTTCCACGAAGCCTGATGCCGACATCATTGGTGCTGCCAAAAATCTAAAGGTGATTGGCCGTGCCGGTATCGGTACTGATAATGTTGATAAGGATGCTGCCACGAAGCATGGCGTTGTTGTGATGAACACGCCGTTCGGTAACGCCATCACAACGGCTGAACATGCCATTGCCATGATGTTTGCAGTTGCCCGCGATATTCCAGCAGCCGATGCCTCAACACAGGCTGGCAAGTGGGAAAAGTCCCGCTTTATGGGCGTTGAAGTAACCGCGAAAACGCTGGGCGTTGTTGGTTGTGGCAATATCGGTTCTATCGTGGCCGACCGGGCGCTGGGCCTGAAGATGAAGGTTGTGGCCTTTGACCCCTTCTTGACCGAAGAGCGCGCGACAGAAATCGGCGTTGAAAAGGTTGAGCTGGACGAGCTGTTTGCTCGCGCTGACTTTATCACCCTGCACACCCCGCAGACCGATTCCACCAAGGGTATGATCAATGCTGAGAACATCGCCAAGATGAAAGACGGTGTGCGGTTGATCAACTGTGCCCGTGGCGGTTTGGTCATTGAAGCAGACCTGAAGGCCGCCCTTGAAAGCGGCAAGATCAAGGGTGCTGCGCTTGATGTGTTTTCAGAAGAACCCGCCAAGGAAAATATCCTGTTCGGCGTGCCCGGTGTTGTGACAACGCCGCATCTTGGTGCGTCAACTGACGAGGCGCAGGTGAATGTCGCCATTCAGGTGGCAGAACAAATGGCCGACTATTTGGTCAGCGGTGCGGTGACCAATGCCCTGAACATGCCGTCCGTGTCCGCCGAAGACGCCCCGAAGTTGAAGCCCTATATGGCCTTGACGGAACAGCTGGGCCTGATTGCAGGACAGTTGACCACCGATGCCATGACAGAGGTTGAGATCGAATATCAGGGCACAGTCACGGACCTGAACCTGAAGCCGCTGACCCAGACATTGATTGCCGGGTTACTGCGTCCTGCCATGCAGGATGTAAACCTTGTGAATGCGCCGGTGATTGCAAAATCGCGCGGCATCAGCATTTCCGAGAAAACGTCTGACAAGACAGGCAGCGCGTTCCAAACCTATATTCGTGTGACTGTGAAAACCAAAAATGACACCCGTTCCGTCGCTGGGACCGTCTTCTCAGACCAGTTGCCGCGCGTTATTCAAATTAACGGCATTAATCTTGAGGCAGAACTGGGCGACACCATGTTGTATGTCCGCAATGATGATAAGCCGGGCTTCATCGGTGCGCTCGGCAGTGTGCTGGGTGATGCCAATGTGAACATCGCAACATTCCATCTGGGCCGTAAGGATGCAGGTGAAGATGCGGTGGCGCTGGTGGCGATTGACCAGCCGGTTGATGAAGACACATTGGCCAAGGTGCAAAGTCTTGCCCATGTGAAGGAAGCCAAGGTTTTGTGCTTCTAAACCGGATTTTCCGGGGCTGCGCGGATTAGGTCGCTTGATTCTGACCGCCAAGCAGCCTATAGGACAAAAAAGTGTGGCCGGGCCTGTTTCCCGACAGGTCCGGCCTTCTTGTGCATAATAAGCTAAAGAGGCTGCGCTATGGCTAATGTTGCCGTGATCGGCTCCCAATGGGGCGACGAAGGTAAAGGCAAGATTGTAGACTGGTTGTCTGAACGGGCGGACGTTATCGTTCGCTTCCAAGGCGGCCATAATGCCGGTCATACGCTGGTGATTGATGGCAAGGTTTACAAACTGTCATTGTTGCCCTCAGGCGTTGTACGGCCCGGCAAATTGTCGGTTATCGGTAATGGTGTCGTTGTTGACCCGACCGCCTTGCTGAGCGAAATTGCCCAAATCCGCAGTCAGGGTGTGGATGTCACGCCTGATAGTTTGAAGGTGGCTGAAAACGCCGCCTTGATCCTGCCTGTTCACCAGCGTTTGGACGAGCTGCGCGAAGATGCCAATCGCGGTATCAAAATCGGCACGACCCGTCGCGGCATGGGCCCGGCCTATGAAGACAAGGTGGGCCGCCGTGCGATCCGGGTTGCTGACCTGTATGATCCCGAAGCGTTGGATCAGAAAATCGAAACATTGTTGACCCACCACAATGCGTTGCAGCGTGGCCATGGTCGTGACGAGTTTGATGCGCAGGAATTGAAAGATTATTTGCTGGGCCTCGCGGATCAAATTCTGCCTTATGCAGCCCCTGTGTGGCAGGTCCTGTTTGACGCCCGCAAGGCTGGCAAGCGTATTTTGTTTGAAGGTGCGCAAGGCACCATGCTGGACGTCGATCACGGCACCTACCCGTTCGTGACGTCTTCCAACACCATGGCCGGTCAGGCCGCAGAAGGGTCCGGTATGGGTCCCGATGCGATTGATTATGTGCTGGGCATCACCAAGGCCTATACCACCCGCGTGGGTGAAGGGCCGTTTCCGACAGAATTGCTGGATGATATTGGCCAGCGTTTGGGAGAGCGGGGCCATGAATTTGGCACCGTTACCGGGCGTTCTCGCCGTTGTGGCTGGTTTGATGCTGTGATGGTTCGTCAAGCCATCCGTACCGGCGGCATTACCGGTATCGCGTTGACCAAACTTGATGTGCTGGACGGCTTTGAAGAATTGAAAGTCTGTGTTGGCTATGAGCTGAATGGCGAGCGGTTGGACTATTTCCCGTCATCCATGTCAGGGCAGGCTGGCGTCAAACCCATCTATGAAGTGATGGAAGGCTGGTCCGAAAGCACAGATGGCGCCCGTTCATGGGTGGATTTGCCGGCCCAGGCCGTCAAATATGTGCGTCGCATTGAAGAGTTGATCGACGCCCCGGTTGCGTTGCTCTCAACCTCGCCTGAACGCGATGACACAATTTTGGTTCACGATCCCTTTGACGACTGATCATTGCCCAAGTACAACCTGACCTGAAGGTGGATTGAACTTTCAGCGCAGGGAGTGGTGCGTGTTCGAAAAAATCATGTTCAAAAAGGTCGAGCTTTGGGTCGTCGGCTTGATCGTGGTCGTGATGCTTGGTTTTGCCTATGTTTTGGGCTGGGCCATTCACCATCAATTGATGGGCGGCAAACGATTGGGGCCGGTCGGTGCTGTGCTGGTTGATCTGGTTGAACTGCCCCATAACATCCTTGCCGGTCTGCGTGGTGATGTGTTGCGTCACCCTCTTGCTGCGATAGAGCAGCGTTTTGAAGGGCAGGCCGGGTTTGCCTTTGCACCAAATCAAACCGGTGAACCGGCGCGCCCTTATTGGTTGTTAAGTCGTTATGACGGTGATCTGGGCCGTGGCGTTGTTGAGCTGGTTGATTTGGATGCCGGGGCAACGGTGCATCGTTGGATGATGGACGCTGAACGGTTTTTTGCAGATCAAATGCCCCTACAGGGGTTCAGTGGGTTTGGCACCTATCCGATTACCAATGATAATTTTCGCCCGGTTCATCCGTGGCTATATGAGGATGGATCAATGGTGCTGTTGCACCATTCAACACCACTGGTACGGCTGAACCTGTGCGCTGATGCGGAGTGGGTAGAGGCTAATCATATCTATCATCATGCCATTGAAGCAGATAGCGACGGCAATATCTGGACGTCCAGTTATATGCCGCAAACCGTAGATGATGTGATGGCGGGGCCGTTTCTTTATGATGCGGTCATCAAGGTGTCGCCCATGGGGCAGGTTCTGTACAAGAAATCCGTGATGGACATGCTTGAAAGTGCTGGGCTTGAAGGGCTGCTGTACGGGATCGGGATTGGGAAGTCAGCCGACCCGATGCATTTGAATGATGTGCAACCTGTACTGTCCGATGGCCCATACTGGCAAAAAGGTGATCTGTTTTTAAGTTTGCGTAATCTGTCGATGATCGTGCTTTACCGGCCATCTGAGGACCGTGTGATTTGGCACAAAATCGGCCCCTGGGTCGGTCAGCATGATGTTGATATTTTGGATGACCACCGGATCAGCGTCTTCAGCAATGAAACGATAGAGGATGGATCAGGCCTGTCTGTGCGTGAGGGCCGCAACCGCGTCATTGTTTATGATTTCGCGACACAGACAACATCCGGTGCGCTGGATGATGCACTGGCGGCAAATGAAGTGCGCACAGCGCAAGAAGGGTTGAGCGATATCCTGCCCGACGGGTCAGTGATTGTCGAAGAAACAGAAAAGGGCCGCGCCCTGCATTTCGGCCCGGATGGAAGTGTGCGTTGGTCATATGTGAACCGCGCTGCAGATGGCACTGTTTATCAGTTGGGGTGGAGTAGACCCGTTTCCCGTACGCTGGGCGATAAGGTCGTCGCGTCATTGGCCGCAACGACCTGTCCGGCCCAATAGTGGCTTACTGAATGGCAGCGGGGGTCAGGCCCTGATCTTCTGCTGCTGTCAGCATGGCCTGTTGCAGCTTTTCAAAGGCGCGTACCTCAATCTGGCGCACCCGTTCGCGGCTGATGCCATATTCCTGACTAAGATCTTCCAACGTCAGCGGCTCGTCCGACAGGCGGCGTGCGGTCAGGATTGCCTGCTCACGCTCGTTCAAATCTGACATGGCTGATGTCAGCAGGGCGCGGCGTTGGCCAAGCTCTTCTGATTCGGCGACGCGTGCCTCCTGATCCATGCCTTCATCGACCAGCCAATCCTGCCATTCGTCCAGGGATTCGCCATCGCGGCGCAAGGGGGCGTTCAATGACTGGTCGGCCCCTGTCATGCGGCGGTTCATGCTGATCACGTCTGCCTCTGATACATTCAGGCGCTCTGCAATTGTGGTGACATGTTCAGGGTGCAGATCACCTTCTTCAAGGGCGCTGATCTGGTTCTTGACCTTGCGCAGATTGAAAAACAGCTTCTTCTGCGATGCGGTTGTGCCGATCTTGACCAGGCTCCATGACCGCAGCACATATTCCTGAATGGACGCACGGATCCACCACATGGCATAGGTCGCCAAGCGGAACCCCTTTTCGGGGTCAAAGCGTTTGACCGCCTGCATCAGACCGATATTGCCTTCTGACACAAGCTCACTCAACGGTAGGCCATAGCCGCGATAGCCTGAGGCTATTTTGGCGACCAGACGCAAATGACTGGTCACCAGCTTGTGGGCGGCGTCGCGGTCATTATGTTCTTTCCAGCGTTTGGCAAGCATATATTCCTGCTCAGGCTCCAGCATCGGGAATTTGCGGATTTCACGCAAATAGCTGGAGAGGGAGCCCTCATTACTCAAACTGGGAAGCGTATTCGTAGCCATTGGTCCTCACTTTCGGCGGCCATAATAGCGGCCTGATGATGGGGGTGGTACCGTCTTTGTCGATGATTGTTCCGGTACATTGTCCCTGTGTCTGGCGTGTCAGGACACAGGTGTCGCCGCCAAATATGTCGCCAATTGGGCAAGCTCTGTGGGCAAGGGGGCGGAAAAATGCAATGTTTCTCCACTGATTGGGTGGACGAAGCCAAGTTCGGCGGCATGAAGGGCCTGCCGCCCCAAATCCGCAATATAGTCTGCGGCGTCTTCGGTTAACCCCTTGCGTTTTTTCAACAGGCCCCGCCCATAAACTGCATCGGCAATCAACGGGTGACCGATATGGGTCATGTGCACCCTGATCTGATGAGTGCGCCCGGTTTCAAGGCGGCATTCGACCAAACTTGCGACAGGCTCATGCGGGGGGCCATAACGCTTTTGAATGGCGTAGTGGGTAACCGCATGGCGACCTGTCTCGCCCTTCACTATGGTCATCTTGGTGCGGTTGTGTTGGCTGCGGGCAATACGGGCATCCACAGTGCCCTTGGGCATGGACGGTGCGCCCCATACAAAGGCCAGATAGGCGCGGGTTAGGTCATGGGCGGCAAACTGCGCTGCCAGCCCCTGATGGGCGCGGTCATGCTTGGCCACGACCAACAGGCCGGACGTGTCTTTGTCGATGCGGTGAACAATGCCGGGGCGTGCCTCGCCCCCGACGCCGGACAGGCTGTCACCACAATGGGCGATCAGGGCATTGACCAGCGTGCCGGTTTCATTGCCGTTACCCGGATGAACAACCAACCCGGCGGGCTTGTTGATCACGATCAGGTCATCGTCCTCATACGGAATGTCGAGGGGGATGTCCTCGCCCTGCGGCAGTGCCGGTTTTAGTGCAGGCATGATCAGGCTGATTTCATCGCCTGCCTTGACCTTGTGCTTGGCGTTGGTCAGGACGCTGCCATCCGCGATGCGCTTGATCGCGCCCTCCGCAATCAGGCTTTGCAGCCGCGTGCGTGACAATTCGGGACAGTGGCGTACCAATGCCTTATCAAGTCGGGCATTGTCATCTGCCTCGTCAAAGGCGATGATGCGGGGCTCATTTTCTGGGATTTCATTCGTCATAGGCTTATCAGTGACGCAAAACGGCTTTTCACTCAAGGTGGTCATTCCACTTCTGATCATTGTAACCACCGCCTTTTTTGTCGCGTTTGGCGCGGTCATAGGGGGGTTGTTCTGGCAATGGGAGCAGGTTGGACAGGTGATGGAGGACGATGCGCCCGC